>Ga0123335_1004477_pt1 | contig 18091 bp, 20 predicted proteins | sample BiotimSIPDNA_2_FD_89707 | JGI IMG/M metagenome (GOLD analysis project Ga0123335, IMG submission 89707) | Anaerobic biogas reactor microbial communites from Washington, USA - Biogas_R2 time_0 SIP DNA | ecosystem: Engineered > Bioreactor > Anaerobic > Unclassified | place: Washington, USA...
AGAAAAATTGTTCCATGGTTAGCTAATTCAAACTTGCCAGGCTTGCCGTCCTTACGAGCACCGGTAAAAGCTCCTTCAGCATAGCCGAATAATTCTGATTCCAAAAGGGTTTCTGGTACTGCCGCGCAGTTTACCTTGATAAAGGGTCCCCGCCGCCGCGGACTAACATTATGAATAGCATGGGCGAAGATCTCTTTGCCAGTTCCGCTTTCGCCCTTAAGCAACACGGTGGAGACAGTACGAGCGGCCCTCGACGACAACTCTTTTAACTGCACCATTTTCGGGTCATTGCCTACAATATGATCGAAAGAGTAACTAGCTGTTCCCAGGTTATACTGGTCCACCAGTTCTCCCCAGGAAGGTTCCGGGCGAAACACAGGAACCGTCTTGGCGATTATACCGACCGCTCGACCTTGTCTTATGACTGGCAAATAAAGCACTTCGAGCATCTGCCCTCGGATAGAAACCATTTGGCCAGCCATAGGCTTGCCGCGATTTAGCGAATCCTCCAGGTTGGACCTGGCCACGATCGGATTCAATTCATTGATAAGTTCGTCTTTGGTTTTACATTTTAAAAAGCGATAACATACATCATTGGCGAAAACCGGGTAGAGGTTAAGGTCGAAGATAACGATACCTTCATAAGGACTTTGCAGAAACGAACTCAACTGGTAATCCTCCAGCCGATCGTCCTGCTGCAGTATCGCATAACAGGCAAATTGACCAGGAGCCAGTTCCAAAAGCCCTTTAGTAATGTTTATTTGTTTTCCGTTAATAAATTCCTTATCTTCGATCAGCCTTTGCCGATTATTGATCATCTGTGAGAAGTAGAGACGTGGCTTAATGTTATCAATATGTTTGCCGATGACACTGGCTGCGGTCAATCCATATATGTCCTCGGCTCTCTCATTAAAAAATACGGTGGTATGAGAGGTATCAGTCAGGATAATGCCCTCATTGATGTTGCGAAGAATGGGATACAATAAAAGTTCCTTGGCATACAAATCCATATTCAAGGACATCCTTACCTGTCACCTCTTATGTTTAATAATAACATATAGCTGCCGGTATATGGGATAGATTTTTATGCCACTTATTGATGATTATAATAGTAAGGGTTAGAATACAAAGGCCTCTTATGCAAAGAGGCCTTGATAGTGAATGCGGTTTTCTTACTATTGTTGTCTAGCTTTTTGCTCGGTGGTCTTGTTGATGATGACTCTCAGAGTACAGGAATCCAAGCTTCCTGTAGCCGGGAGGTTCTGTCGCTGCTGAAAGTCCTTAATGAATTGGTTATAGTCTCCGCCCTGCGGCATACCTAATTGATGAAGCATTTCTGTGATTTGCGCCTTCTCTTCAGCGGTGACCACCATAATGTCACTGGTAGTACTATAGTTTATACTCCCCGTCGAAGCTCCGGAAACAGCGACAGCTTGGGCCTGATTTTCAGCCGGAGCCTTCTCGGTGGCCGCCGTGTCTGCTTCTTCAGCCTCAGCCAGCGCCTTATTATGGAGCTCGACTTCTGAATTCATCACATTTATCCGATCAACGATTACATCGAAACTGCTTACAATACCCATAGTGGCACCGGCGATCACCGCTGCCATAAGCACCATGATGAGGAAAAACATATTTTCCTTCTTCATCGGCTATTCCCCCCTCAACCACTTACTCTAATATTAGAATATTACCAGCCATTTATCAATAATTTGCGAAAAATCGAACCAATATCGCCAGATTTTTCTTTAGACACCGTAATCGCGCCGCGGGTGTTTAGTATCCTTGATCAAGGTGACATCGGTTGAATTAAACATGGTAAAGACCTCATCGCCTTCATGCAGATTCATATCTCTAGCTGCGCCCTGACTGACGGTAGCAGTAACTGCAAAGTCTCCGATATCGACAATGACCTCTACCATATCGTGACCCGAATCGATTTTCATTATCTTGCCTATCAGTTTGTTAGCTTCACTTATCCGCATAAAAATGCCTCCTCATTTTTTCTTTAGCTTGTTCAGAAGAGGCGGGCTTTATTTAGCGAATATGGAATAAACCATTAAGTTCGCGCAGTTCGTTTCATCGGGCAAACTCAGTATCCTTCATTATATGAACAACGCAATAATTTGTTTTACTATTATAAATTAGTCTGGAATGCTCTTATACTACTGATCTGATTAAAGCATTCCGCGATGAAGATGAAAGACTGCGGGGAATGATAATGTGGCGCATTTATTCCTGTTTATTATGTTTTTATCATAATATATTTATATCCCAACTCTTCTCATATATTATTACATAATTCCCCACAATTGCATTGACGCATTTTCCAAGTGAATTATAATGTTATATGGGAATACAAAGTATAATGTATTTAAATAAGCATGAGACCCGGGTGTTTAGAAGGAGAGCGATCGGGAGGGAAGTGAGCATGGAAAAGGTGAAGGTGGAATTTATTAATACTTGTTCCTGTTGTGATGGTTATGGGGATGTATTAAGAGAACTAGCTGCCAGACATCCCCAGCAGATAGATCTGAAGATATACTACATGGGCAAGGATTTTGATTATCTTTCGAAATATGGGGTAATCAACCGCGGGACTTTAATCATCAATGAAAAAAACCGGTTTGATGACTTAAGCAGAAGGGTAATTGAAAAGGCCGTTAAGACAGCCCTGGACGAAGTCAATGATTAATGACTTTCTGGCATCATTTTGGCAGTTATTAAATATCAGTGGTTTCTGGCTGGTAGTAAGCTATTTGCTCTGCAGTGTATTACATATCGTATTGCGACCTGAATTCCTACAAAGAAATTTGGGTAATACCAGGCTGTCCTCTCTAGTGAAGGCTACTATATCAGGGATGCTTTTGCCCATTTGCAGCTGCGGAGTTGTCCCGTTGGCTTTAAGCCTTTATCATTCGGGCGCTTTTCTGGGTCCTACTCTGGCATTCCTGGTGGCTACACCCATAATAAATCCGGCGGCGGTCATACTGGCCTTCGTTCTTTTGGGACCGCAGCTAACGGCGATATATATTATCACCGGATTCCTGCTGCCGATGATAATTGGGGTACTGGGTAATAAATTTGGAAAAGACGAACTCATATCACCAGTAGCAGTAGCTATGGCCAATGCTGCTGCTGGCTCTGCCCCTATTAACTCCGCTGCTGTTAAGATTCCCTGGAGTAAAAAAATTGCCGGGGGCCTGGATTGGGGAGTGCGCAGCCTGGGGCTGCAGGTGAGCCGCTATGTATTGGTGGGGTTGGTGCTGGCGGCGCTGTTGCTCACCATTATCCCGGTATCTTTTATTCAGGATTATCTCAGCCGGCCGGATATGATTTCTCTTTTAGGTATTGCTGCGCTGGGAGCTATTATGTATGTCTGCGCAGTGGGGCACATTCCCTTTATTGCTGCGCTCGTTGCCGCGGGTGCCGCTCCGGGTGCAGCCATAGCCTTTCTCTTAACCGGGACTGCTACCAATTTACCGGAGTTATTCAGCATTTTAAAACTGATTGGCAAGCGAACTATTGTAATATACACCGGCACAGTAGTATTCTGCAGCTTCGTGATCGGCTATATTACGAGTTATTTGCTTATGCCTGGATTTACGCCGGTCTTTGATTTAAGCGGCACTCAGAACAGTATTGCTTTGGCGAACAAACTGTCTCTGACGATGCCCGTTGGGGTGGAGTATATTTGTTCGGTCATTATACTGGCGATGGGCATTATTGCCTGGCGGCCTGTAGTCAAGGAATGGTTTATGAAACTGGGACGGAGAACGGTAAATGCTTAGGAATAAAAGTGCAGCCATATTTTTACTGTTTCTTTTTCTTACTGGCTGCAGCGGAGGTGCTCCGAAGGAAGCGACTGCTCCAGGCGAGGAAGAACCTGTTGCCATGGCCACAGATCATAGGCTATATAAGCATTTTCTGGCGGCCTATGGTGAAAAAACGCCGCTGCTGACCGGAGTTAATGACATTAATGACGACGGGCAGGAGGATCTAATTGTTATCTATCAGGATACTCCTGACACCAACAAGATGATCGCCATCTGGGAACAGAATGGGGAAATGATTGTTTCCAAACCTACTCCTGCTCCGGTAGAGAATTATCGTATTGAATGGCGGGATATAGATAATAAAGCACCGATTGAATTAGTAGTGTCGGGTTCTAAGGGGGTGAATATTGGATACGCCATATATCGCTGGGAGAACGGGAATCTGATCAATCTCTTCGGGGAAGGTATGGAAAAGTGCTGCTAGTGTAAGTGACAAGCCAAAAAAGCTGTAGAGAGGGAGTTGGAGAAAATGAAAAAGAGCAAGCTAAACGTTCTGCTGGTTGTTTTGATGTTAGGGATATTGGTTTTATCCGGCTGCAGCGGGCAGAAAACACAGGAGTCTGAGCAGACCGGGGGTGATTTAGCGGCTCAGTTGGCCGATGAATACAAGCTGGAAGCCTTAAGTGCCGAAGATGCTAATTACACGATCAATATGGGCTATTATAACTGTGATCATATGACAGCGGCGTGTATCGCTAAGGATACCGGCATTTTTGATGCCTTAGGGCTAAAAGTAAACCTGACCGGCAACGGTAATGTACCGGAAGCCATGTCAGCGGGGAAAATGGATGTGGGTTATGCCGGTTGGACTACTACCCTGAGAGCGGTTCCGAAAGGAACACCATTGTTTATAGCTGGTCAGAACCATACCGGAGGAGCGGAATACCTGGTAGCCAGTAAAGAGATCAAAAGCGCAGCAGATTTGGTCGGGAAAAGAGTCTCTTTCGGCACTGATCCTGAAGAGAACAGCATCAATTGGGCGGAATGGGCTGATCAGCTGGGAATTTCCGCTGATATCACTCTCTATGAGAATTTCAATATGTCCGATCAGGACGAGTATTTTGCCCTAAAAGCAGGGAAGCTGGATGCTTATATTTGCTGTGATCCCTGGGGATCAATGGCTGAATACGAGGACACCGGCTGGGTAGTTATACGCCAGAATACTGAGCGGAATGGCTTCCAGGGTACCTGCTGCAAGATAGCTATGCACACTGATTTTGCCCAAGCTCACCCCAGATTAGCCGAGCGGGTTTTACTGGCCCATACCTTGGCGGTTCAGTATATGTATAATCATCCCTATAAAGCTGCTGAAGTATTTGCCAAGAACTACAGTGTGCCTCTGGATGTAGGCTTAATGACTATGTGGAAAAAGACCAATGAAGAAGGCCGCACTATTTCCTGGGATCTAATAATGGAGGAAATGGAAAACCAACTGGCCACTATGAGAAAGTACGGCGTGCAGAACGACATCAATAATGTTAACCTGGCAGACTATGTTGATACCACCTATATGGATAAGTGCGGCGCCAAGGACTTCCAGACCTTCATCAAAAATGAAGTAGACCCGGTATTTCCTCTGGGAATGAGCTATGAGGACTGGAAAACCAAAGCTATGGAAGTGGACAATATTGAAGCGTAAAACAAACCCTAGTATAAGCAGAAGGCTGAACAATGAAAAACAAAAGCCGGCTGTATGAAGGAATTATAGGTGCGGCGATAATCATTCTGGCCCTGACCGTCTGGCTGAGTTCCGGGAAAGAAATGAGCGGCTTGAGAGTGGCCTGCAATGATGACGCGGCCGGTTTGCTGATCACTTATCTAGCCAGCCGGGACAGCGGAGCTCTGGAGGTTGTGAATATGAGCTACCAGCAATTACAGGATTGCTGCAGCAGCCAAACAGAGCTCGCCTTGGCCGCAGGAAATTTTGATCTGGCAGTACTTTGTCCGGACGGTGCGGACAAGCTGGTAGCCAGCGGGCAGCCTTATGTAGTTTTGGGTGAGGTAGTCGACAACGCTCTGATACTGGTCACTACTCAGGATAAGTTGCCGCAAACAGTCGGCTATATGAACGGCCGGGAGATTCAGAAAGAACTGGTGTGGTCCAACCTGGACAGCAGCATCGAAATGCAGCCTATGCTGCCGGCTGGCCTGCCCTATGCCCTGGAAAGAAAAGCTGTGGATGGGGTTGTTCTGGATATTTTGGGGGCGCTGAAAATAGAAGGTTACCGCACGGCCTTACCGGCGGATTATCCTACTTCCGTCCTGGCAGTACATAAAGATCTGCTTGGCACTCCAGAGTTGGCAATTTTTATAAAAGCCTATAACCAAGCAGTGACAGAAATGAATAGTACCGGGGTTCTGACCAGGGAACTGGCCGGTAAATTAGAACTAGAAAACAGCAGTGCAGAGGTAAAAGTATGGAAAGACATGGGAGTACAATACCGGATGTTGGCAATGCCAGATTAAGCCTGGGGGATGCTTTTGATAAATATCGAGGCAGTTTCTATACCCTGATCGTGTTGGTTATCCTGATGATCATCTGGAACTTAGCCGCCAATAAAATACAGAACACTTTGCTGCTGCCCTATTTTTCGGAAACAGCTATGGAGTTTATAACCGCCTGGGGTGATCCCGTCATCATGTTCAATTTGGGGTTGACCTTAAAAAGGGTATTTACCGGTTTTTTATACGCTTTTATCATTGGCGTTCCCCTGGGACTTCTCATGGGTTATTCGGCAACTGCCATGCAGTCACTGGCTCCTTTAATGAATTCCATTCGCCAGGTGCCGATTATGGCCTGGGTGCCCCTGTCCATCATTTGGTTTGGATTAGGAGATGGGCCGACGGTTTTTTTGATTGCCATGAGCGCGGTCTTCCCTTTGGCCATTAATACCATTGCCGGCGTGGAGGGAATCGACTCCAACTACTATAATGCTGCCCGCAGCATGGGTGCTTCCAGAAGAGACCTTGTCCGCGATATTGTGGTACCGGGCGCGATGCCCAATATTTTAACGGGCTGCCGCCTGGCCATGGGAGCCGGGTGGATGTCGGTTATCTGTGCCGAGTTTATTGCTACCAGTGCCGGTTTTGGCTTTCTAATGGTAGAGGCCCAGGTGCGCCTGGAAACTGCCCAGCTTTATGCCCTGATGGTCATGTCAGGATTAGTGGGTTATGCCATTGATAAAGTCTTTGTCGCCTTTGAGAGAAAAATGACTTCATGGAGATTTAAAGATGGCTTTGTTGGAAGTTAAGGATATAAGAAAAACCTTTACCCAGAAGAGGAAACCTCCTCACATCGTATTGGAGAACTTGTCCTTTAGTGTGGAACGGGGGCAGTATGTTTCACTGCTGGGGCCTTCCGGGTGCGGCAAAACTACACTTTTAACTATGCTGGGAGGCTTCATGTCGGCTGATACGGGTCAGATATACCTGGCTGGCAAAAAGGTGGAGGGCCCAGGTCCGGACCGGGGATTCGTCTTTCAGAATTATGCCCTCTTTCCCTGGATGACGGTGCAGGAGAATATTCTTTATTCTCTTAAAGTGCAGAACTTCAACAAAAGGGAAAGGGAAAAACGTTTACAGGAGTTGCTGGATATATCTCATTTACACGGCAGCGAGAACAAATACCCCATCCAGCTTTCCGGTGGTATGCAGCAAAGGGTAGCAGTGGTAAGAGCGTTAGCCAGCCGACCGGAAATACTGCTCCTGGATGAGCCCCTGGGAGCCATAGATTTTCAAATGCGCGAGCTTTTACAGGAAGAATTGGCCGCATTGGTGGAAGAAGCCCAAACTACTGTGGTGATGGTTACCCATGATGTCAATGAATCAGTTTATTTAAGTGACCGCGTCATCGTCATGTCGGCCAACAAAGGACGGATTATCAAAGATATGTATATCGATCTTCCCCGGCCTCGTTCGCGCCAAAGCCAGGCTTTTAAGGAATATGTTTCCGAACTGACCGAGCTGGTACGCCAGGCTTTCCGGGAAGGAGGAAGTTACCGGCAGGCCGATATACCGGCAAGGGATAGGGGCGTTGATAATAACTTTGTTGCTTCTTATAACCGGATGCACAGCAGGTATACCAATGTTGCCAATGGCAGAAGCAGAGCTGTCAAATAAATAATTATAAAGGAGAGGGATAGAATGAGAGTGGCTTACATTTTTTCCACCAACAATGCGCAAAGGATACTGGACAAAATGATCATTCCCCAGATGCTGGAGGAAAGGCACGGAGTGGAGGTAGCAGGAATGATGTTCTTTTTCGATAATACCTTCCTGCTTACCGAAGGCAGCAGTACCGGTGACAAATTGCAGGAGATCTACGAAAAATACGGTACCATTCTGATGGGCTGCGATATGTGCACCATTGAAAGAGGCATTGACGACAAACTGATCAAGGGCGCGGCTATAGGCTGCTTCCCGAACCTTTACGCTGTTTTGGGCAGTGCCAATATTGATCAAGTAATTACATTGTAAATATCCAATAAAAGAACATTTATTAAACAATAGCAACCTCCTTATCAAAGCGAGGTTGCTATTGTATGGTACGAACAATTCCCCTCCTGGTGCCTGGCACCAGGAGGGCAGTAATTTAGAAGCGGGCCAAATTCATAGTCACATATAAAAAAGCCTCTGCTTTCTCAGCAAAGGCTTAATCATTTCTTATGGTGCGGCGGGACTAACGCTGACTTAACCAAACCAGTTTGTTTGGTTAAAGTGAGTAAAGTAGCATTTTCCGAGAGAACTGATTGCTCGTGTAGCAGGAAATGAATATAATATGATTAGAATATTACTATAAGGAGTTAATTCCGTGCAGATTAAACCGTCAGCAAGCATCAGACAGAATTACAATGAAATTGCGGCTTTATGTAAATCCTCTGGTGAGCCAGTTTATCTTACCAAAAACGGCGAGGGCGATCTGGTGGTAATGGATATTGAAGCGTTTACCCGCCGGGAGAAAATGCTCAAGCTGCGAGAGGAGCTGTTGGCCGTCGAGGAAGATCGTCTGGCTGGTCGCTCCGGAGTGACACCGGATGAGTTGGACAGCTATTTGGACAGCATAATCGACGAGGTGGAACATGGAAAAAAAACCTCAGTATAAGGTGATGGTCTCTGACCGTGCCCGTCAAATGTTGGCGAGTCATATTCGATTTCTCGCACAGATTAATCCTGTTGCCGCCCGTCGGACTAAGAACGAGTTGATAGACGCTATCCGTTCCCTTGCCATTATGCCTGAACGCTTTCCATTTCTAAATGCTCAATTCATACCACTGAACAAATATCATAAGATGTTTGTCGAAAAACGCTATCTAATTCTTTATCAGATCAAGGATCAGACGGTTTTCGTTGACTATATCGTGGATTGTAGACAGGATTATGGCTGGCTGGTGCAATAGGGCATAGTGGTAGTTTTATATTTCTGAGGGCTATAAATTACGAATCGAAGGGAATCCGGACATCAACAGCATTATAGCTACTAGATAAACCACGCCTGTTTCGCCAATGGATAGTCTTTTCCCTGGGGATAGTAAAGGCACTTGACGGGTCCCCCCGATTCATTTTTCATTATTTTAAAAATCAGTAGTTCTATATGCACAGGCCTCTCATATCGGTGCAGGAAAAGAGAGGACTAATATAAAATAGCAATAAATAATCGTGGTAATTTATGGTTAGATACATACAGTTCGATTTATATACAACATTTTCCGCCCATTTCAGTTAGCTATTTCACATTATTCTACCAATCGGCTGCTTAATATGGTATTGAATGCGTTTAGAAGCTAAACACTCATACCAGCCGATTTAATGGTGACTGCTTATAAAGTAATGAAGGCTTGTTCGTTTATTAGGAGATATATGGTTAGAAATGTGAGCTATTTATTAGATGGCGAGTTAACAGTCGGGTGTTATTCTCAGGATGAGCGAATTATTAAAGGGCTGAGATCCAGGTGCTACAAGTTATCAGCATCTGTCGGATATGCCTTCGTACCTGGTTTCGACAGGGCGGGAGACTCTGGGGACGAGGAGCCTCCCGTTTCATCCAATCAGAATGAGTGGCTTCATTGGTTGTTTGAAAACCAAACGGCAGTAAAATTGGCAGTAAATTTATCGAAACTGAATATCAGAAAAAACTAAAGGGGCTTTGCAGCCCCTATTTTTCGTATGGTGCCAGAGGTGGGACTCGAACCCACACGCCTCGCGGCACACGATTTTGAGTCGCGCTCGTCTGCCAATTCCGACACTCTGGCTCGCTCTTTCAAGCAGAATTAATTATAAATTGACCACAGGCAAATGTCAATAATCCTCCAGTATTTCGGCGAATGTAAAAGCGACCGGTCGGATCTTGTCCAACCGGTCGCAGTAAATTGTCCCCTTGTTATATAACTATCTTTATCTAATAATGAGTTCTAACTTATTTGATGCCCATGCGGATTGCACCGTCGAGACGGATTGCCTGTGCGTTCAGATAAGCGTTTTCTACGATAGCGCATACCAGTTGAGCAAATTCCGGGGGATCGCCCATGCGCTTCGGGAAGGGAACCTGTGCACCCAGGGAATCGCGAGCTGCCTGCGGCAGAAGCTGCATCATCGGGGTGTCGAAGATACCAGGAGCGATAGTGTTGCAGCGGATGCCGTCTCTGGAAAGGTCGCGAGCGATCGGGAGGGTCATGGATACTACGCCACCTTTGGATGCGGCATAGGCAGCCTGGCCCATCTGGCCTTCAAATGCGGCTACGGATGCAACATTGATCAAACAGCCTTTTTCGCCCTTTTCATTGGGTGTGTTCTTGGACATCTGCCATGCGGCGAGTCTCATAACGTCAAATCCGCCAACCAGGTTGATGTCTACAACCATCTTGAACCATTCCAGGGGAGTGGGGCCGTCCTTGCCGATAATCTTAGAAGCGCTGCCGATGCCGGCTGCATTTACCAGGATATCCAGCTTGCCGAACTTTTCAACAGCAGCTGCTACTACTGCTTCGTTCTCGGCGGTAACCGTTACGTTACACTTTACAAATGCTGCTTTGTCACCAAATTTGGCGGCAAATTCCTTACCCTTTTCTTCGTTCATGTCGGCAATGATTACTTTTGCTCCTTTGTCTACCAGCATTTCGACTGCTGCGGCGCCCAGTCCGGATGCGCCACCGGTCACGACTGCTACTGCACCTTTAATGTCCATCAGAATTCCTCCTCTAAATAATTTTGTGTATGATTGGATTATAACAGGGAATACAGCAACTGTTAAGAGACTTGGGAATAAATAAACTATACTGAATATTCAGACAATTATTCGAAAAACATCTGCAACCTGGTTGTAACCGGCCAACAGAGGAAAGGATAGCATTATATGAAATAACTAGGACTTTCGTATTTAAAGGATTTTGGGTTATTCTATTGAATGAGTTATATAGTATTATTTTGAACTTCCTGGCAAAGGAGTGATCCGATGCAAAGCGAGGAACAGCTCTTGCAAAAGAGCCTGTCTGGAGATACCCGAGCCTTTGAGGAGTTGGTAGCCCAGTATCAGGGGAAGGTTTACGCTTTAGCCTTCAGATATATGGGCAGCGAAGAAGATGCCAGCGACATGGCTCAAGAAGCTCTTTTAAAAGCATACAAGTCGCTAAGATTATTTAAAGGAAACTCCAGTTTTGGAACCTGGCTTTACCGCATAACTACCAACGTATGTTTGGATGAGCTGAGAAAACGAAAGCGACGAATTAGCCCACTATCACTGGATGAGCCGCTGGCCATGCAGGATGGGGAGGAGGTAGATAAGGAAATAGCGGACCAATCTCCCGGCGCCGACATATTATATGAACAGAAAGAGTTTTCCGATTACATACAAACCCTTTTAGACGAACTAAGACCTGAACATAAAACAGCTATTGTCCTTCGCGATGTTATGGAACTGAGTTATGAAGAGATAGCGCAGACGCTTGATTGCTCTCTGGGTACGGTAAAATCGCGGATTAGCCGGGCCCGGGATATGCTCAGAAAAAAGTTGGTTGACCGGGAACTTATACCCTGAAGCCTCGTCTAAGTAATCAGGAGGAACTAGTCATGAGATGCGAAGCGTGCAGGGAGTTGCTGTCACCCTATTTAGATAAGGTGTGCAGCGAAAAAGAGAATAAAATGATCCAGGCTCACCTGAAGGCATGTCCCGGTTGCCGCGAACAGCTGGGAGAAATGCAACGAATGGTTGAGTTTTTGCATCATATGCCTCTGCCGTCACTGCCGGAGGGCTTCGCTGAATCTTTGCACCGAAGACTCGATGCAGAGAATCTGATTATTTTTACTCCGCAACAATACAAGATACCTAAAAAACAGAGCTGGATCGCAGCTGCCATTGCCGGTGTGGCTCTGGTCGGTGGCGTATATGCCAGCACTGTTTTGCCGCTGGGATCAATGATCGCCTCCTGGCAGGAGAACAGACAGGAAGCTGGTAAACCCAGGGTGGCAATTAATGAGATTCTAAAAGAATTTACTTATGATAAGACTGTGGTTACTGATAAGAATCCTGGTGGGCAGGTGGTCCAAAAGTCTGCTGGTACAATAAGCAAACCCGAACAGGTCAAAACCGCTGACAATGACAAGGAAGCTGCGCCAGCCATTGATAATAATAATGCTCCTTCCAACACACAAGTTGGTCCGCGTTTTGCGGATGCGGAAGCAGTCAGACTGACGGTGGCGAATGCCACTGAAACTCGCAAACAAGTAATTCAGATCGCGGCTGCCAACGGGCTGCCGTATAGTTACAACAATAACGGGTGTGTAGAAGCGCTTTCCGGTCCGACTGCTCAGGGGGTCACCCTGAAGGTAGCACCCCAGGATGTTGATAAGGTTATGGGGCAGTTGACCGCTTTGGGTCAGGCCGCTAAACCGAGCCAGAGCAGCATAGATATGACCGAACAATTCCAAGATGTCCAGAATCAAATGGATCAGGTGCAGGACCAGAGAAATAAACTGGTGGCCAAAGCAGTACTCTCTGCCCAGGAATTAAGGCAGCTTGATGAATTAAATGCTGAGATAGAGACCTTAACTGACAAACAGGCTCGGCTGGAAAAAGAGGCTAGTCTGGTAACGATCAACGTATACTTTATTGAAACCGTAAATCCATAAAGCCATATCCTTAAGTGAATACGACAACAATAGGGAAAGCATGGTGCTCTCCCTTTTTTGTTTAATTATCCTCAAATTGATATAATGGGCTAAAGCTTGCGATATTGAGGGTGGATTAATGACAAAACAAAACAAACTGATGTTGATAGACGGTAACAGTTTACTATACCGGGCTTTCTATGCCCTGCCGTTGCTGCAGAACAGCCAGGGACTGTATACCAACGGGGTCTACGGTTTCCTGACTATGTTTAATCGAGTGGTGGCCGAACAGAAGCCTACCCACATCGTGGTGGCCTTTGACATGGGGCGCATCACCTTCCGCAATGAAGTATATAGCGACTATAAGGCGCACCGGCAGGAGCCCCCGGATGAGCTGACTCCTCAGTTTTCAATGCTGCGGGAAGTGCTGACCGCCCGCAACGTGGACTATGTGGAATTGGCAGGTTATGAAGCGGATGATCTGATCGGGACCCTCAGCCGCATGGCGGAAGAAGCGGAAATGCCTACAGTCATCCTGACCGGAGACGGCGACAGCCTGCAGCTGGTTTCCGACCTGACTCATGTCTTGATGACTAAAAAAGGAATTACCCAGCTCGAGCTGTACGATCCGGTTGGAGTGAAACAGAAGTGGGAAGTCGAACCGGACAAGATGATTGAGATAAAAGCCTTAATGGGTGATGCATCCGATAATATTCCCGGAGTTCCAGGCATCGGGGCCAAGACTGCCGTTAAGCTCATCAAGGAATACGGCATTCTGGAAAATCTATATGAGCACCTGGACGAGATCTCCGGAAAAAAACTGGTGGAAAAGCTTAGTGAAAACCGCGACCTGGCTTTTACCAGCCGTTACCTGGCCACTATTGTTCGGGATATCGAGCTGGATTATCAGCTGGACGACTTTGCGGTCAAGGAACCGGAGTGGGAACGCCTGCTGGAAACCTACCGGCGCCTGGGCTTCAACAGCCTGATCAGTGCTCTGCAGATACCACCTACCCGAGCAGAACAGCCTTCTTCCTCGGAAATCCGCCTGGTTGAACTGCAGGATCGGCATCAAGCTGATAGGTTCATAGCCGAGCTGACCCCGGGCGAACCCCTGGCCATCTATATCCAGGCAGATTACCACCACCCTATGTGGGCGAATCTACTGGGAATCTACCTGGCGAAAGGCGCAGAGGTCTTCCACCTGGCGCTGGCGGAAGATGTCGAGCAGCGCCTGGGTTGGTTGAGGCCAGTCTTGGAAGCAGAGAAATACACCAAGTATTTGCATAATGCCAAATTTGTAGAGGTACTGCTGCTGCGCCAGGGGATTAGACTGGAAGGAGTGGCGGGCGATACCCTTTTGGCGGCCTATATAGATGATCCTTCTTTCGACGGGGATGAACTTCCGGCTCTGTTCCTGCGCTATCTCAACATGGCAGTAAGCAAAGATAGTTATCCTATCCTGGTTTCCCATATCCATGAGATCTTCAAGCTGATCCTGGAACGTCTGGATGACCAGCAGTGTTCTTTGCTGCAAAAGGTAGAGATGCCGCTTTCAAGAGTATTGGCGGCTATGGAGTTTGCTGGCATCCAGGTAGATGCCGCTACCCTGGCAGTGATCGGACAAGAATTGGAAGCGGGAATTGAACGTGACCAGACGCGAATATACGAACTGGCCGGCGGCGAATTTAACATCAATTCACCGCGCCAGTTGGGCCAGGTTCTCTTTGAGCAACTGGGCCTCCGGACGGTAAAAAAGACCAAGACCGGTTACGGTACCGGAGCCGAGGTATTGGAAGAACTGTATGATGAACATGAGATCATTCCCTTCATTCTGGATTATCGACAGATAACCAAGCTAAAATCCACCTATGTGGACGCGCTGCAGGGGCTGATCCAGCCCCAGACCGGACGGGTACATACCATTTTTAAACAGGCGCAGACGGCTACCGGGCGCTTGTCCAGCGTCGAGCCCAATCTGCAGAATATTCCTATGCGCCTGGAGGAAGGGCGCAGGATCAGGCGCGCCTTTACCTCCGATCATGGGCGTGTCCTATTATCCGCAGACTATTCGCAGATAGACCTGAGGTCCCTGGCTCACATCAGCGGCGACGAGATACTTATCGAAAGCTTCCGGCAGAATGTGGATATCCATACCCGCACGGCAGCGGAGATCTTTGATCTGCCCATTGATAAGATCAGCGGGGAACTGAGGAGACGGGCCAAGGCGGTTAATTTCGGAATTATTTATGGCATCAGCGACTTTGGCCTGGCCCGCGACACTGGTGTCAGCCGCAAGGAGGCGCGCGTCTATATTGACAATTACCTGGACGGGTTCCCCGGTGTTAAGCAGTACATGGAAGACATCGTTGCCTTCGGTCAGAAGCACGGCTATGTCGAGACTATCCTGGGGCGTCGGCGCTATCTGCCAGACCTCAATGCCAAGAACAAAATGGTGCAGTCCTTGGCCCGCCGTATGGCATTGAACACGCCTATACAGGGTACTTCGGCTGATATCATTAAGCTGGCGATGATAAAGATATATGAAGAGCTGCAACGGCGACACTTAAAGGCCAGATTACTCCTGCAGGTCCATGATGATGTGGTCCTGGAGCTGCCGCGGGAGGAACTGGATATGGTGGCCGAGCTGGTTCGTCAGTGCATGGAAAATGCCTATGACCTCAAGGTGCCGCTGGTGGCTTCGCTCAAGGTGGGCGATGATTGGTATGATATGCGAGAACATAAAGTAGCCAAACAAGGGGTGCTGGAATTCTAGGCTGGGGTTACGGGGGTTACCAGAATTAGCCACAGATTAACACAGATGGACACAGATTTTATACCATAGTGTAAGGCTAAGAATCCCTTTTCTAAAAAGAAATTATCAGGCCAATCTCTGGTACTGTAGGGGCGGATTCCATATCCGTCCGCATGATACCGACCGGGAGGATATAGAATCCGCCCCTACGCTAAGTAAAACCTTACAGCGTTTTCTGTGATTTATAGAATGGGGGGTATCGCGATGACTTCGAAATGTGCTGATTGCAAGATGCGACTGGAAGCCGAGAAAAATCCCAACAGTTTTAAGGCTAAATTCTGGAGGTGGCATACCAAATGGTGCCCGGGCTGGAAAGCCTACCAGAAGGAACTGGCCGCCCAAGAAGCAAAACAGGAGGTTTAGTTTGTGCCCGAATTGCCGGAAGTAGAGACCATCAGCCGAAGTATAGCTTCAAATATCGGGGCTAAGATCGACCGCTTAGAGTTTCGCCGAACAGATATCATACGGGTGGAGGATTTCCCTCCCGATATTATTGCCGGAAAGGCTATCAAGAACATATACCGCCGCGGGAAGTTTTTGGTCATGGTCTTACCCCGCCTTCATCATCTGGTGGTTCACCTGGGGATGAGCGGACGCTTCTATATGCTGGATAAGAATGAAGAAGCCGCAGATAAACACGTCCATCTGGTCATCCATATGAGTAACGGTCGCAAACTAGTTTATCAAGATGCCCGTCGCTTTGGCGGAGTATGGCTGGTGAATGATATCGAGGCCTTCTTCTGCCGCATGGGGCCAGAGCCGCTGGGGGATGAATTTACTTCGGACTATCTGGAGCAGGTACTTAAAGGGCGTCATACTGCCGTGAAAAACCTGTTGCTGGATCAGAATCTTATAGCTGGTATCGGGAATATTTACGCCGATGAGGCCTTATTTGCCGCCGGTATCAGACCAGACCGGCCGGCCGACTCCCTCTCACGGCAGGAGGTGGTCAAACTATGGCAAGCCATACGGGAGGTTCTAGCCAAAAGCATAGCAGCCCGCGGTACTACCTTCCGGGATTACCGGGATGGCTATAACCAGTCCGGAGGCTTCCAGCACCAGCTCAAGGTTTACGGCAAAGAACAGCAACCCTGTTCCTGTTGCGGCGGGACCATTCAGAAGGGACGCATAGGCGGCCGGGGCACCCATTACTGCGAGAAATGCCAGGAGTAACACTTCCCAACCCCTATCCATATAGTAGCTATAAAGCTCAAAATGTGTTTGGAATGGATAGGAGTGACGGAGTTGGAGTTCCTGGCTGTTCTATTTTTTGCTCTGGCTGTGAGCATGGATGGATTCCTGGCTGGTCTGGCTTATGGAGTAAAAAGGATCAAGATCCCCCTGGCTTCACTTTTACTGATCGCCTTCGCTTCGGCCTTGGCGGTCAGTGTTTCCATGATATGCGGCAAAGGATTGGCCGTCATGTTGCCCCCGGCCTTAACGGGCAAAATCGGCGCTTTCTTTATCTTCCTGATCGCCGTCTACTTCCTGATGCAGTCCTGCCGGTCCCGGCTGGAGGTGATGGAGGGAGATGAACAGGAGCCCCTGGTGGCTTTTTCTATTAAACCGCTGGGTATCATCATCCAAATCCTGCGCGAGCCCTCCAGCGCTGACTTTGATTGCTCCGGCGAGATAAGTTTATCTGAGGCATTTTTTCTTGGCTTTGCCCTGGCGGTCGATGCCCTGGGGGCCGGATTAGGAATGGCTATGGCCGGATATGATATTTTTTATACTGCCATAATGGTCGCTGTGTTAAAATTAATACTGGTTAGCGGGGGGATGACGCTGGGAAAATACGCCGCGCAAAAGATCTGGCAAACCTGGCTCGCCTGGCTTCCCGGCATTATTCTCCTGGTAATAGCAGCCAGAGAATTCTTCTAATATCCCACAAACACAAAGGCGGTGGCCGGATATGTATATCATTGGACTAACAGGCGGTATCGCCAGCGGCAAGAGTACAGTCTCCCGGACTCTGGCCAAACTCGGCGCCAGGATCATCGATACCGATGAGATATCCCACCAGATAATAGAACCAGGCCAACCCGCCTGGCATGATATAGTTGAGTATTTTGGAAATGAAGTAGTCAATCCCGACAATTCCATAAACCGGGTCAAGCTGGGGGCAATCGTGTTTAATGATCCTGACAGCCTGAAGAAACTCAACAGCTTCACGCATCCTCGGGTGATGGACAGGCTGCGTGCCGATCTAAAAGCCATCGAAGATGAGCAGGCGAATGCTATCGTTTTCATGGAAGTGCCGCTGCTATATGAGACCCATATGGAAAAGCTCTGCCGGGAGGTATGGGTGGTTTGGGTCGACAGCGAGACTCAGATTATCCGCTTG
>Ga0123335_1004485_pt1 | contig 18072 bp, 14 predicted proteins | sample BiotimSIPDNA_2_FD_89707 | JGI IMG/M metagenome (GOLD analysis project Ga0123335, IMG submission 89707) | Anaerobic biogas reactor microbial communites from Washington, USA - Biogas_R2 time_0 SIP DNA | ecosystem: Engineered > Bioreactor > Anaerobic > Unclassified | place: Washington, USA...
CACTATCAACCGACTAAAATATAATTTTCTAAAAATGCTTTGAAAACAAGCGGTATTTGGGTAAAACTTAAGTTCTTGACAAGTAGACCCCCTAAGGAAAACCGGGAAAGAGACTTAGATTCAGGATTTCGGGTTTTATTTTTGCATAAGTTCTTTTCACATTTCTTAATAATTCGCATACATCCAGCAAGCTTATTAAATGAATTCTAACCAATGTTGCTACTGTGGAAAATGCTTTTTTTACATTAGCCATTTTTTGTATTACTGTCAGTAATAATTGTGCTATTAATGTACACCAGACCTGCGTTCTGATTGCATTTTCATTTTCACCGTAAAAATAATGCAGCTGAAAATTCTGTTTCATCTTCTTAAACAGTAATTCTATTTGCCACCGTTTCTTATAAATAAAGGCTGCTTCTTCAGCCGTTATTATAAAATTATTAGTTATAAACACATAATGACGGTTCTTTTCGTCAAGATAGAAAACCCTGCGTAATCTTAAATTCTTTTTTTCTTTTCCGCCTTTGGTGGATCCTTTATATACCACTTCTATTATTTCTTCTTTGTAAACTCCCGGGGTATCTTTGGGCAAATCACTTTCTGAAATTGTTTCTATAATTTCACATATAGCATTTTTCTTCTGCCTGGTTACAAAATAGATATTCTCTTCAGTCCATCTTGCAAACTGCCTGTAATAATTATATGCTCTGTCAAATACAAGCATACTAAATGCCGGTACTGTAATTTGTGTTAAAAAGTTTTTGTCGTGCACTTTGGCTTCTGTTATTCTTACAAACTTTGCTACTGATTGAACAGCATCTATCAACATATGAACCTTTAATCCGCCTTTCTTTTTCCCATCATCTTTCGGGTCGCGACCTACTCCTTTTAGTATATCACTAAATAACCGGATTGTTGTTGTTTCTATTATTAATAATTCCTTAAACGTTAATCCATAAGTCCGGCTGTCCGACAAAAACGAGCTGTATTTCTTTACAAGTCCGTAATACAATGTTTCAAAAAACGAACTATCACGGTTTCTTAATCCGTCTCCTGCTGTACTTTTTGCAGGTGCTTTTTGAAGTCCAATATGATTCAACTTTCCGCTTAATGCCTTTAATCCTTCACACGTTTCTGACATTGAATCGCATCGGCTTAATATGCCAAACAGCATTGTTACTAAATGATCCCAGCTCTTAAATGATTTGTAATAATGATCACTCTTCTTCTCTTTTACTATATTTATGAATATAGATTTATCTATTAATTTTAGTATCTGTCCAAATATCGGCTGACCGACTAATTTTATTTCTGTATCTTTGCTCATGTCGTTTTTCTTTGTTTTTGGCTAAACAAAATTACGACATTTGGGAGCTACTTTCGTGGTAGCTCCTGCTTTTTTTCTCGGTTAGTAGTGATTTTTTTTATTATTTTCCGTTAAACTAAAATATTGAGTATGAAAAATCAACTACGAACAACCCTCGAAAATAACCTCCTTTTTGCCGGCATAGATCTGAATAAAATTAATTTCAATAGCCTGAAACTCGAGCTGAATTCTTATAAAGAAGGATCGTTTATTTATCGTACAGGCGATCCGGCTGATATGATTTTTCTTATAGTATCGGGACAAATAAATTTAAGTTTTCCCGAATTGCCGGAAAAAAAATCAATACTTCTATCGGATAATATTCTGTTCGGCTATAAGGAAATGGCAGAAAATTCTGCAAGATTATCTAATGCCGTTGCATTAAAAGATTCGTACCTTATAAAGGTACATAAGGACGAAATTGAATTTCTTGTAAAGCAGGATTATGCAATTCTTAATAATCTTTGTTATTCACTGGAAGATAAATATTTTGCAGATATAAAAACTGAAGTTACTGTAAATGAAGATTTTAAACCTCTTCCTACAGATATTGATGCAGATTTGCTTGCAGAACTGGGAATAAACTCGAAACACGTGCTGAATAAACGGAAAAACCGCGAACCTAAAAAGGAAAAAACAGGAAAAAAAACTGCCGAAAATTTTATTTTGCAACCGGAAATAACAAAAGATAAAATTGATGAAAAGAAGCTGATAAAAATTATTGAAGCAATGCAGGTTGTAAATTCTACAAATAAACTTGATGAAGTACTTTTGGGAATTGTAAATATTGTTCAGGATTTAACATCGGCAGACAGGGTAACACTTTATATCGTTGATTACACTAACGGAATTTTATGGTCTAAAATTGCTCTTGAATCCGAAATGCGCGAAATTAAGCTCCGCATAGGTGAAGGAATTGCCGGATGGGTTGCCCAAAATAACCAGATTCTGAACATTTTAAATGTTCAGGAAGATAAACGGCATAATCCTGTTTACGATGACATTATGGGATATTATACTACCAATATGCTGTGTTACCCTATAAATAATCGTAATGGGAAAGTTATAGGCGTTTTACAGCTTTTAAACAGCAAAAACGGGCAATTCGGAAAACTTGATGAAGAAATACTGAATTTAATGAGCATCAATTGTGCAATTGCTATTGAAAATTCGGAACTTATTGATATTAAAATTAAAGCCGAACGAAAAGCATCGCTGCATAAGCTGATTAATTTTTTAATTGAAGATATAAAGCAGCCTGTACTTATCAGTAAGAAATACGCCCAGCATCTGCAAAACCGAGGGCTGCCCGATTTTGCCGAAAATATTTTAAATATGCTGCAGGAACAGCTCGACAGCGTAATTGAACTGGTAAAATCTCTTTCAATGCTTGCCGAAGATGATAATGTACTCCGCACTTCAATAATTAACCTTAATAAATTGGTTAAAGATTTTATGAAGAAAATGGAAATTTATCTGGCAACCCGTAAAACTTCTGTCCAATTAACATTAGATGAAGATGTTAAACTTAAAATTGACGAGCGCGAATTTTACCAGTGTTTTCTTCATCTTGTCCGCAACGCCTGCGAAGCCATGCCAAACGGGGGTAAACTTTATATTAAAACTCAAGTTGAAGGCGACAATGTGCATATAAGTTTTCTCGACCGCGGAATTGGCATTCCAAATTCAGTTAAAAATAAAATTTTTGAACCTCTTTTTTCGTATGGAAAAACTAACGGTTCGGGACTTGGTTTATCAATCACAAAAAAGATTGTGGAAAGCCACGGAGGCAGAATTTTGTTTGCAAGCGAATTGAACAGTTTCAGCGAATTTACAATTATTCTTCCGATTCTTAAAAAATTCATCTAATGAATTATAATCTTATCACTATTCTCGGACCTACAGCAATCGGTAAAACCCGTATTGCCGCAAATCTTGCTTACGATACTGGCGGAGAAATTATTTCTGCAGATTCGCGGCAGGTTTATCGCGGAATGGACATTGGGACGGGAAAAGACATTGCAGATTATTCCGTAAACGGCAAGTTTATCAAATATCATCTTATTGATATTTGCAGTCCGCTCGAAGAATTTTCTTTATTCGATTTCCGTAAATATTTTAATACAGCTTTTAAAGACATTTCTTTGCGGAAAAAGATTCCGGTTTTAGCAGGCGGCACCGGACTTTATTTAAGCTCGGTTTTACAAAATTATAAAATGGCACAAGTTGATTTCAGCAGCAGCAGATTCCAAGAATTGCATACTCGTTCAGAAAACGATCTGAAATACATATTGAATAAATTAAATCCTAAATTACATAATACAACAGATTTAACTGATAAAGCGCGCATAGTAAAAGCAATTATGGTTAAAGAAGCAGAAAATGAAAGTCATCCTTATAAAACTTCCGGAATAAATTCTTTCACTTTCGGGATTACTGATGACCGGGAAATAATCAGGAAAAACATTACCGAAAGGCTTAAGTTTCGCTTAAAAAATGGGATGATTGAAGAAGCAGAAAAGCTGATTGAAAGCGGTGTTTCATATGATAAACTAATGTTTTTCGGGCTCGAATATAAATATCTAGCAATGTACCTTAAGGGGGAAATTAACTACAACGATATGTTTCAAAAACTAAACACTTCAATTCATCAGTTTGCAAAAAGACAGATGACCTGGTTCCGGAAAATGGAACGCGAAGGAGTTAAAATCCACTGGTTTAAGAATACTGATTACGATAAAATATTAACTTTGGCAAAGGATAATTTTAATGTGTTTTAATCTTCCTGCCGATGTTGAGAAGTACCTTAAAAGATTCGGCTGCGATAAATACCATCTTTCTAAAGTTCCCCGCAAAAAATATAAAATGGCAGTGGTTATTCCCGCAATTTGCGAATACGATAATTTCTTACTACTCGAAAAATCGCTTTTAGAAAATGATTGCGAAAATATAAATGAAGTTATTGTAATTGTTGTTGTAAATAATTCAAATTCGGCTTCTGCCGAAATAAAAAAGGATAATGCAAAACTGATTGGGCACCTTAAAAAAAATATTCCGCGTAAACTGCAATTTTCTCTTATCGATGCTTCTTCCCCGGGAAATGAATTTGATGAGAAAGATGCCGGTGTGGGGCTTGCCCGCAAAACCGGGATGGATGAAGCTTTACGAATATTCGATTATAATTCAGCAGGAGAAAATATTCTTGTGTGCCTTGATGCCGACTGTATTGTTGAAAAAAATTATTTCTCTGCTGTATTCAAAGCTTTTTCCGGTGGAAAAATGTCTGCCGGTTATGTAAATTTCGCACATCAGCAGGCAACCAGCGAAATGAACCAGAGAGCAATTATCTGTTACGAAATTTTTATGCGTTATTACGTTCTCGGATTAAAATATGCAGGTTCTCCTTACGCTTTCGATACGGTGGGCTCAACTATTGTGTGCAACTATAAATCCTATATAAAAATACAAGGGATGAACAAACGCAAAGCCGCCGAAGATTTTTACTTTTTGGAAAAGCTTTCTAAAACCGCTGAAATCAAGAGGATATCCGAAACGACAGTCTTTCCTTCACCCCGGACTTCATTCCGTGTTCCTTTCGGTACCGGAAAAGGGGTTTACAAATTTCTTAACGAAGATAAAGATCATTACCTGCTTTATCATCCGGAAATTTTTGAGATTTTAAAAAAGTGGAATTCTATTTTTCTGGATTCTAAAATAGAAACTGCCGAATATTACATGGAACACGCAGAAAAAATTAACCCTATGCTCAAAGTATTTTTAGAAATTAATGATTTTAATTCGAGCTGGATTAAAATAGTAAAAACCTCATGCGGTTTTGAGCAGATAAGTAAACAAAAAAGATTTTGGTTCGACGGATTCCGAACGCTTAAGCTGGTTCATTACTTACGCGATAACAACTTGGGCAATATAAATATGTTTTCCGCACTCGACGATATGTTTGAAAAATGCGGCATCGTTAAGATATCCCTTAATACAGAAACATACATACCCGATATTTCAATCCAGGCAGAATATCTTAAAAAATTAAGAGATTTTGCCTGAGTGAACCTGATAATAGCTTAGTTTTTATCGGTAAAGTTTAGTATATTTTGCTCCTTAATTTTGGTGAAAAAATGGATTATTTAGAAAGATTGCGGGCTGTTGCCGAAAAATTTAAGAAGATTGATGAAATGCTTTCCGACCCGTCGATACAGGCAAACCCTTCAAAATTAATAGCGCTTAGCAAAGAACGCAGCGAACTTTTGGAAATTGTTGAAGTTTACAACAAATATTCGCAAATCTGTAAAAATCTCGAAGAAAATTTTGAGATAATCCGTTTTTCGGAAGATAATGAACTTAAAGAACTTGCCGAAATTGAAATGCCTGAACTTGAGGCAAAAAAAGTAGCTCTTGAAGAAGAAATTAAAATTATTCTTATTCCAAAAGATCCGAACGACAATAAAAATATTATAATGGAAATACGTGCCGGAACCGGAGGAGAAGAAGCCGGACTTTTTGCTGGCGACCTTTTCAGGATGTACACACGTTTTGCCGATATAAAGGGATGGAGTTACGAAATAATTGATATGAGCGAAGCAGAAATGGGCGGTATAAAAGAAGTCGTATTTTCGCTTAACGGTAACGGTGTTTACGGCTCGCTTAAATACGAAAACGGGGTTCACCGCGTTCAGCGAGTTCCGGCAACAGAAGCCAGCGGAAGAATTCATACATCGGCAGCATCGGTTGTTGTTATGCCCGAAGCTGAAGATGTTCAGGTTGATATTGATCCTAACGATTTACGGATTGATGTTTTCCGGAGCGGCGGTGCAGGCGGACAAAATGTAAACAAGGTTGAAACTGCTATAAGAATTATACATATTCCTACGGGACTTGTAGTTCAATGCCAGGATGAAAGATCGCAGCTGAAAAATAAAATTAAGGCTATGAAAGTATTAAAAACACGCCTTTTTGATATGAAACAGCAGGAATACGATTCTCAGATTTCACAGCAGCGGAAGTCAGTTGTAAAAAGCGGAGACCGGAGTGATAAAATAAGGACATACAATTTTCCTCAGAACAGGGTTACCGATCATCGTATAGGCTTGACATTATACAGTCTGTCTAATTTTATTGAAGGGCACATCGATGAGATGATTGAAAAGCTGAAACTTGCCGAGCGTACTGAAAAATTAAATCAGGAATCTGTTTCCTAATTATCATTTTTTCTGAAATTTTTAAGAAATCTTATCATAAAAATCGGTACAAATCCAATAAACGATAAAAGAAAATCGCTTGCCGAAATTATAAACGTTTTTTGGGTTCCAATTACATGACCCATAAGCTTGGTTACAAACAATATTCCAAAAAATATTAAAAAACCGTAAAGCCCTGCTCTAAAAGGAATAATAAAATAATTTATTATATATTCTTCGCCGTTTATCTTAGGTATACTTATTTTTTTTACTTCTTCCACTGTATTGCTATCCATTTTAACCTCAAATCACAAAAGGAATAGTAAACAATTTTTATAAATCCATTTGTGAATGAAGTCACACCCTCTTGCAGAAAACATTATAATTCTGGTTTATGTCAAACCAAGTTTTTTAAGATTATATCTTTTGCGTTCGTGCGTATCGAGATGTAATTTTCTTATTCTTACTGATTTTGGGGTAATTTCCACAAGTTCATCTTCATTTATATATTCCATGCATTCTTCGAGGGTCATTTTTATTGCAGGAGTAATTTTTACAGCTTTATCGGAACCTGAAGCGCGCATATTTGTAAGCTTTTTACCACGCTGCACATTCACTTCCATATCGTTCTCTTTGCTGTTCTCTCCAACAATCTGCCCAGCATAAACAATATCGCCGGGATCTATAAAAAATTTAGCCCTGTCCTGCAAAGAATTAATAGCATACGCAGTTGAAGGACCTTTTTCCATTGATATCAGCACACCGTTCTGCCTTTGCGGAATTGATCCTTTAAAATATTCATACTGATAAAACTGATGATGCATTATTGCTTCACCGTAAGTAGCTGTAAGGATTCTGTTTCGTAATCCCATCAGTCCGCGCGAAGGAATATGAAACTCGAGATGGGTTATATTTCCTTTAGGTTCCATCTTTATCATTTCGCCTTTTTTCTGACTTACAATTTCAATTACTTTTCCAGCGCTTTCGGATGGAACGTCAATTACAAGTATTTCAATCGGTTCAGCTTTCTTGCCGTCAATTTCTTTATATATTACTTTCGGCGCACCCACTTGAAGCTCGTATCCTTCGCGGCGCATATTTTCTATAAATACCGAAAGATGAAGAATGCCGCGTCCTGATACTTTTAAAGTATCCGGCGAGCTTGTTTCTTCAACCCTTAATGCAACATTCGATTGAAGTTCTTTAAACAGTCTGTCGCGTACCTGCCGCGAAGTAACATATTTTCCGTCCTGACCATAAAACGGCGAATTATTTACCATAAAAGACATGCTGATTGTAGGTTCGTCAATCGTCACTATAGGACATGGTTCCGGATTTTCGGCATCGGTTACAGTATCGCCAATTTCAACGCCTTCAATGCCTACCAAAGCGCAAATATCTCCGCAACGTGCTTCTTCTGCTTCTACTCTTCCTAACCCTTCAAACAGCATCATTTGTCTGAGTGTTATAGGTTTAATGTCCCCGTTTCTTTTTATAATGCTAAGTTTATCGTTTGCTTTTAATGTTCCCCTGTAAATTCTTCCAATTCCTATTCTGCCGACATAATCGTTGTAATCGATTGTAGTAACCTGCATTTTTACAGGACCTTCAATAAAAGGCGGTACGGGAATATGTTTTATTATTGTATCCAGCAAGGGAATTATATCTTTACGTTCATCCTTTAATTCTTTTACAGCCCAGCCGGATTTTGCGCTTGCATAGATTACCGGGAAATCGAGCTGGTGTTCATCTGCTCCTAAATCTATAAATAAATCGTATGCTTCATCAAGAACTTCAAGAGGACGGTTATCCGGGCGGTCAACTTTATTTATTACTACAATCGGTTTTAAATGAAGACTTAATGCCTTTTTAAGAACAAAACGCGTCTGCGGCATCGGTCCTTCAAACGAGTCGATAAGCAAAATAACGCCGTCAGCCATTTTTAACACACGTTCAACTTCTCCGCCGAAATCGGAGTGACCCGGAGTATCAATCACGTTTATTTTTGTCTCTTTATAAGGGATGCTGATATTTTTAGCTAATATTGTAATACCGCGCTCACGTTCCTGGTCGTTCGAATCGAGCACTCTTTTTGCAACCTGCTGATTATCTCTGAAAACATTACATTGTTTCAGCATCTGGTCAACAAGTGTTGTTTTGCCGTGGTCTACGTGTGCTATTATTGCTATGTTTCTTATTTCCTGCAAAGTCTTCTCCAATTTTAAACTGCTTATGGAATTATTCCAAAATAAATAAATTGTAAGTTTTAATATCAGCTGACACAAAGGAAAGAAAATAAATCAAACTGAAGGTTTTTATTTCTTTTTACAAATTACGGCTACAAAAATACAAAAGATTTTTTAATTTTTATTATTCTGTAATATATTTATTTAAAATAAATTTCAGCCGCAGCTTTAAATCACATAGAATTATCGTTGTTTTTTACTTAAAATACCACAATTCTGCTGATTAAATTTATGTTGTTTTTATTCTTTAAAATTGCTTTTTTGATAATGTTCAATTCAAATTGAAGAGCAGTCAGTATGAGCCAAAATTACTTGTACACCGATGAGTTTATCGACTTGACTGAAAACACCGTCAAGTTCAAAAATTATTTTGTGCCCTTTAAAAAAGAGAGAGAGCTTAAACTTAAGGAAATTGAGAAAATCACTCTGCTTCAACCGAATATTTGGAACGGGAGATACCGGCTTAATGGAACGGGTAATTTTAAGGATTGGTTTCCGGCGGATTTACGAAGAAGTTCGCGGGAAATTATTTACCGTGTAAAAATTAAAAACAAATGGTGGCGTGTTTGTTTTACTGTTTCCGATTCAAATAAACTAACCAGCATTTTAAAACAGCTCAGTCTTTTATAAAAATCAGCCGGAAATTTCATTTAACACTTCACCTATTTCTTTGGTGTTTTTGTAAAATGATAAAATTTTAATTATTACTTCGTCTACAGCTGCATCGGGGCACGAAGCTCCGCTTGTAAGTATTATCCGGAATTTATTCCGGAAAGAAAGAAATTCGCCGCTTAAAATTTCTTGTTTATTTTTCAAATCATAATGAAGAACAGAATCTTGCGAAATTATTTTTTCGGCAGAACTAATAAAATAAGTTTTAAACTTTTCTTCGAGAAGCTCTACAAGATGCGAAGTATTTGAGCTGTTGTAACCGCCGACAACAATGGCACAATCGGCATTGTGTTCTAAAAGTCCGTAAGTTGCATTTTGATTGTCGTTTGTAGCATAACAAAGAGTATCGCGCGTATCGGCAAAATGATCGCTTATTTTTTCTGCCCCGTATTTTTTTATTAAAGCTTCTTTTATAAGTTCTGATATTTCCTGAGTTTCCGATGCAAGCATTGTGGTTTGATTAACAACACCTATCCGCTGAAGATTTTTTTCGGGATTAAAACCATCGGAATATTTTAAATCGAAATATTCGAAAAAATAAGACAGCGGCTGTTCGCCCAATATAATATCAGCAAGAACTTTCGCTTCTTTTATATTACGTACAATAACCGAAGCCGAATTTTGAATACTATGCGAAAAAGTAGCTTTCGTTTCTTCATGATTGTATTTTCCGTGAATTATGATCGTATAATCTTTAGCCCCCAGCGATACTGCTCTGTTCCAAACTTTTTCAACAAACGGGCAAGTAGTGTTATAGGAATATGGATTTATTCCAAGTTCCTTAAGTTTTTTTTCTATTTTTATTGTTGTTCCAAAGGCAGGAATTATAACAATATCTTCTTTATTTAATTCTTCCCAGCTTATTAACTGGTTTCCTGAAGTATCCATCAGGAACCGGACTCCCTTCTGAAGAAGATCCTTATTAACACCGGGATTGTGAATCATTTCGCTCAAAAGAAAAATCCTTTTACCTGGATTTTCGTTGATTGTGCGGTAAGCAATTTCAATAGCATTCTCAACTCCGTAACAAAAGCCGAAATGCCGGGCAATTAAAAATTCTACTGGACCGAAATTAAGAATAGTCGGTGCAAAATCGCGCTTTCTTGGATCTCTTTGTTTTCGTATTTCTTTTATCTGGGAAATTATAGAACTTTTATAATGCAGGGGAATGTTAAAATTTTTCATATCCGGTTTTTTTTATTTACAGTGCGAAATGTATGAAAATATAACATTATTATTTAGCAATCGTTCATTAAAGAATCATTTTTTTATTGGTTAAATACTACTCTGAAAATAGTCCCTTCATTTTTTTTACTTTCTACAGTTATTTCGGCTTTATTTACTTCGCAGTAACGTTTTATAAGAGCCAGTCCCAACCCGTTACCGTCGTATTGACGTGTATATCCTTGATGCTCCTGCGAAAATGGAAGAAACATTTTCTCCATAAAATCTTCGCTTATTCCAATTCCTGTATCACGCACTTCAGCCACTAATCTGTTATCGCTGTTGCGGAATAACAATACATCTATTTTGCCAGTGGTGGTATATTTAATTGCATTATCCAAAAGGTTTGTAAAAATCTGGTTAATACTGTAAGAATCACCTATTATTTCAGTATCTCTTGTATTTATTATAATGTTTAACCCGAGTTTTTTATTATCAGCGGCATATTTAAATTCAGCAATCAAGTAACGAAGAATATCAATATCAAGATCGATTTTTTTAAAGTGAGGTTCGTAAATTCCCAGCTGAAGTTCGGACATATTTAGAATACTGTCGATAGTTTTAATTATTCTTGCTCCCGCATTATTAAGAATAGGAAACAATTCACTTAAATCATCGAACTTATCTTCAACCTCTTCCCGGATAAGAGAAACTGCATTTAATATTGTGTTTATCGGAGTTCTTATTTCGTGCGACATCTGAGCAAGAAACTCCGATTTGATTTTGTCTGCTGCAACGGCTTTTTCCTTGGCATCCATCAGCTCAAGTTCTGCTTGTTTTTGCTCGGTAATATCGCGCCCTACACCTATAATTGCAGAAATTTCATCGTTTTCGGATACAATAGAGTTATCAGACCATGCAAACCATCTCCAGCCATTAACAGTTAAAGCCCGCTGTTCAATATAGCAGTTGTAAGGAGGGTTGTATAGTTTTTGCATTTCCTCTTCGGTTTTCTTCTGGTCATCGGGATGAACAAGGGGCAAAAAACTTTTTCCCAAAAGTTCTTCTTCGTTTTTACCGAAAACTTTAAGGTAGGAGGGACTTATAAAAACAAATTTTCCTTTCCCATCTATTTTTACAACAAGGTCAGTCTGATTTTCAATTAATAACCGGTATTTCTCTTCGCTTTTTTGAAGTTCCTGTTTAATTTTTTCCAAATCTTTTATTGATTGCTCTTTTTGTGTAAAAAGGCGTTTAACATAAAAAAACAGAAGAAGTGAAGTGATACAAACAAAGAACCATCCTTTAATTGTTTGTAAATTTGATAAAGACTGAGGAGAGTTTGTTAAAACTGCAAGAATTCCATCCGATAAAACAATCCATAATCCGCCAAACAACAAATAAAACAAAGCGGTTTTTAATGCAGCATTTTTAGTAAATCGTCTCATAATATCTTTTCAGTTTGATGTCAATTATGAATTAAATTTAAACTTAAAATAAAAATAATTACTTATATTTACACTACAATTCTTTTAAATCGTAATAAAGATATATTTTGCTGTTTTCTTGAACATTTCGAGTTTCGATGATATATTTTAATATAAAAACGATTTTTGCAGAAATCAGTAAGACAAGGAGGATTTTATGAATATCGCCTTTTGTTCAAGCGAAGTTGTTCCGTTTATAAAAACCGGTGGATTAGCAGACGTTGCAGGAGCTTTGCCATTAAAATTAAAAACACATGGCGCAGATGTTAGAGTTTTCCTTCCGCTTTACAGTCTTATTGATTACCGAAAACATAAAATTAAAAAAAGTCCTGGAATTGCAGATTTTTACATTAAAGTAAATGGAAAAAACCATGCTGCCGGTTTGTTCGAAACTGTTTTTCCGGACACTGATGTAAAAGCTTACTTTATCGATTGCCCTGATTATTTTCAGCGGGAAACCATATATTCTAACGAAAGTGACGAAGCAGAAAGATTTATATGTTTTTGCAAAGGTGTGCTCGAAGCAATGCAGCGGCTGAAGTTCAGTCCCGATATAATTCACTGTAACGACTGGCAGACCGGTTTAATTCCGCTTTATATAAAAGAAAATTATGCTTGGGATAGTATTTTTAAATCAACTAAAACTCTTTTTACAATTCATAATATCGGATATCAGGGAAATTTTCCACCGGAAACTGTAAAAGCCGGCGACATCAACCCCGATCATTTCGGACCTATGGGACCTATTGAATGGTACGAGCAGGTAAGTTTCCTTAAAACCGGATTGATGTTTGCCGACAGCATAAGCACCGTAAGCCAGACTTACGCAAAGGAAATTCTTACCGAAGAATTCGGCGGAGGAATGCACGAAATTCTTGAAAAAAGGCAAGATGTTCTTTACGGAATTCTTAACGGAATTGATTATAATGTTTGGAATCCGGAATTTGATGATCATTTATGGGAAAAATACAGTTTCGATAAAATTGAAGGCAAAGCAGAAAATAAAAAACAGCTGATGAAAATTTCCGGAATTGAGTTTTCTGAAACAGTTCCGCTTATTGGTCTTATTTCCAGGATGGTTTCGCAAAAAGGATTTGATTTAATAATTGAGCAGATTGATAAAATGCTTGAACTTGATGCCAAATATATTTTTCTGAGCGCCGGCGACGGGAAATATGAGAAATTTTTAAGAGGAATTTCTTTTGAATATCCCGATAAATTTAAACTTTACACAGGCTCCAACGAAGAACTTGCGCACAGAATTGAAGCAGCATCGGATATTTATCTTATGCCCTCGATGTACGAGCCGTGCGGCTTAAATCAAATTTATTCTCTTAAATACGGTACAATTCCCGTTGTACGCAAAACAGGCGGACTTGCAGATACTGTAATTGATTGCGATGAAAAAAAGAAAAACTGCAACGGAACAGGGTTTGTTTTCGAGAAATTTGACGGGAAGGAAATGGTTAAAGCTTTAAAACGGGCAATTAAAGTTTTCAAGGACCAGACAAGATGGCGTAAAATTCAGAAAAATGCAATGAGTATGGATTTCAGCTGGGATATTTCGGCACAAAAATATATTGAACTTTATAATAAAATAAAGAGTTGAACCCTTAAAAAATACAGCTGATGAAACTTACTATTTTTATCATTTTTCTTTCCGTAGTTTTTTTAATTAACGCGGCAATTAATTATTACATTATCAGACGCGGGCTGCAGGTCATTCCCGATGGCTTAATATTAAGAAAGATATTAGTAATTTCCGTAATTATTTTAGCATCGTCATTTTTTGCCGGAAGAATAATTGAAAGGTTTTCAATAAATCCGGTTTCCGAAATACTTATATGGACAGGTTCCTTCTGGATGGCATTTATGCTGTATATTCTGATAATGCTTGTTTTTATAGATGAACTGCGGCTTTTAAATCACTGGTTCGGAATTTTTCCTTCGTTCATTACTAATAATCCCGAAAAAAGCAAAACTGCCGCGGCTTGGACTGTAATTGTAATTTCTTCGGTGCTGGTTTTTGCCGGACATATAAACACATATTTCCCTGTAATCCGAAAGTATGAAATACCGATAAACAAATCCGCGGGCAGTCTGAAAGAGTTAAATATTGCCGTGGCTTCGGATATTCACTTGGGAACGATAATAGGCAGGAAAAAGATGGAAATGTTTGCCGAAAAAATAAATTCCTTAAAACCCGATATTATTTTATTGCCCGGCGATATTATTGATGAAGATATTGCGCCCGTTTTGGAAGACAATATGGGGAGCTCGCTTGAAATGCTTAAGGCAAAGTACGGCGTTTACGCTGTTACCGGCAATCACGAATATATCGGCGGAGCAGAAAAAGCTGTTGAATTTCTTAAAAAACATAAAATTAAAATAATAAGAGATACATCGGTTTTTATTGATAACAGTTTTTACATTGCCGGCAGAGAGGATTCTTCTTCTGCAAATTTCGGAGGGAAACCCCGCAAAATACTGAAAGATGTAATTGAAAATGTAAATTTCAATTTCCCTGTAATATTGATGGATCATCAGCCGTTTAATCTTGATGAAGCGCGTAAAGCAGGTATTGATCTTCAGCTTTCGGGACATACGCATCATGGACAGCTTTGGCCTTTGAATTTAATTACAGCGCTGGTTTACGAAAAGAGCTGGGGATTATTAAAAAAAGATAATACAAATTATTATATCTCAAGCGGATTAGGCGGATGGGGTCCTCCGGTGCGCACTGTAAACCGCCCCGAAATTATTCATATCAAACTTAAATTTGCCGCCGAATAATTCCTTTAAATTAAATTATCAATCAAGGTTAGGATTTTTTATCCGGAATGAAATATTTGTATTAGTTTTTCTTATCTTTGAAAGCAGCAAAAATGGAGAAATTTATTTATGAAATGGCTGGAAATTGCCCGCGAAATTCAATCGTTAAGTCAAACCGGATTAGCATTTTCGCAAACCGGATACGATAAAGAAAGATATACCCGGTTTATGGAAATTGCTGCAGAAATAATGAACCAGCATACTAATCTGGATAAAGCCGCGACAGAAAAAATATTTATGCAGCAGCCCGGTTATGCAACGCCAAAAATTGATGTTCGTGCTGCCGTTGTAAAGGACGGGAAAATTCTTTTGGTGCAGGAAAGAACCGATAATTGCTGGGCAATGCCTGGCGGCTGGGCAGATGTTGGCGATATTCCCTCGGAAGTTGCAGTAAGGGAATGTAAAGAGGAAAGCGGGTACGATGTTAAAGCCGTTAAAGTAATCGGCGTTTTTGATGCGAACCGTTCCGGCAGACCTCTTGAATTTTTTCACGCATTTAAAATTGTTTTTCTTTGTGAGTTTCTCGGTGGCGAAGCAACCCCTAGCGATGAAACTTTAGATGCCCGGTTTTTCGAATTTTCCAATCTGCCGGAGCTGTCGGTTAACAGGACGAATGAAAAGCATTTAGGCATTGTTTTAGAACATTATAAAAATATTAGTCTGCCGGCATATTTCGATTGACTTTTACCTGCTTTATAAAATGAATTTAACTCTTCAAAAAAAGTGTTTGCAGAGACGTTCTACTGAACGTCTCAAATGAACGCCTCGAACAACAATTTATGATAGCATTTGGTCAATAGAAGAGAGAAAATTTTATTTTGTCTGAACAAATGGTTCATATAAAGGGATCATTCATTAGTAACATTTGATTTGGGATGGCGTAAAAAACGAGACGTTCATTAGAACGTCTCGACAGAATTATATGATGCTATCATTTCTGTAAGTTCCTATTATGCGAAAAGCACAAATCTTCATAATTAAACTACCGAACTGAATAGTTTATGCTGAAAGCTTAAAAGTTTGTGTATTTTTCTGAAGAGGTTCACCTTTTTTCTTCAATCTTGATGCTCCAAGGTTCAATTTTTTCTGATATTTCGAGAAATGCCGAACCACTGAGCTTTAAGCGCGAACCTTTTTTCTTAAATGATTAACCTTTTTGCTGAAATGTTTTTGTTTTAATGTCCGGTATATTGAACAATAAATGACCAATGTTTATCCCCGGAGGTTGAAGTTTTCAGAAAATTTGTGAAGTGTTTATGCTTTTTCAATGAACTTTCCTTCTTTTTCAATGAATCTTTATGAAAATAGAATGATGAGTGATCCTTTTTCAATAAAACATTCTACTTTCAGATGAAACCTTGATTAGAAAAGAATGAGTGTTTGTTATTTTTTGATAAATACTTATTGTTTAAAGATGAAGTTTTGTTTTTGAAAGTTATAAAGATGACATCTTTTTAGAAGATGCCATCTTTGCAATGCCCTGATTTATTTATTGTCTTTTTCGGCGGTTTCTCCGCCGTTACTGTTTCTTTCGAATGCCTGCTTCAAATCGGCAAAAATTGTTTTAGCTGATTGAATATTATCTTTTACCGCCTGTTTGATGCCGTTATAATAAGAAAGACTTGCTACATAAGCTTCGCTTCCGGCTGCCATAAGGGTATCGTCAAGACCGGATGATATTTTTTGAACCGAATGGAATACAGGCAAAAGTTCGTTTACCAGTTCAGTGTCTTTTTTCAATTCTGCCAAATCGAGATATTTTGGAGCAAATTCAGGGTTCGATTCCACATAGTTCAAGGTTTTTCTTACAAACGGCAGTCTGCCGTCGCCCATTTTTACTATGTTTCTTCTATCCTGCGGACTTAATGTTTTAAGCAGCGGAAGGAGTTTTGTTTCTAACGTTTTAACAGCGTTCTGGATTTCAATCATTTCACTTTCGGAAATTTGGATTGATACATCATTTTGTAAAGCCATCTTTTTAACCTCCTGTATTTATTATAAAAATGCCCGGCAGCTGCCGGGCAAACAATCATTATACATTATACATTATTTAGCCAGCATTATTTTTTTAACCTGATTGAAACTGCCTGCGCTTATATTAACGAAATATACCCCGCTCGAAAGGTTATTAGCAGTGAATCTTACTTCGTGTTTTCCGGCTTCTTGTGTTTCGTTTACAAGTGTTGCTACTTCCTGACCGAGAATGTTGAAAACTTTAAGATTAACCATGCTGCTCATTGGTAATTGATATTTGATAATTGTTGTCGGGTTGAAAGGATTTGGATAGTTATCAAATAAACCAAACTCTGCCGGAGTTTCTTTAACTATCTGTGAATTGTCTTTTTGCATAGCGTTTTTACCGAAATACTTTTCGTCGCCAAGTATTTTATGTCCTTCTATTGCTCCCTGCGAATTAGGGAACTGTTTATCCAGTTCATCTGATATTTCGCGGGCTTTTTCTATATCCTGTAATTCGAAAGTGTAGTAAACCAATTTATCGAATAACGCAAGTTCAACAATGCTTTCACCTTTGTAATTTTCAATTACTTCATCAATTTGTTTCAGTTTGTTTTCCTTATCCAAATCTGCCAGCATTAAACCGGCTAAAGCATATAAATCTTTTTTGCTCTTGCTGTTGAATATTGATTTATAAGCGTTTTCTTTGGAAGTCAACTCATTTTCAGTGTAGGTTTCTTTCAGAAGATTTAATGCATTATATGAAACAGCGTAATCAGGGTAATCATTTACAAGATTTAAGCATATTGCTCTCGCTTCTTCAATATTGCCTGAATATGCTAAGGAATATGCTTTATCAAGTTCGGCTACCATTGGAACTTCTTTTTCTTTTACAGGTTCTTCAGGGTTACCGCCGTTTATTTTACTGAGCGCGGGCTGTGGAACATTTACAGAGCTTGTTCTGTAAGGGGAATAAGATACCGGTCCGCCGGAAATTAAGAAGTTTGCAGGATTTGATGAACCCCACCAGTTGTTTTGAGCGTAAACATAACCCGAAGTTGTGTTTAGTAAATTGGTGTTGCTGTTAATTATATTATTGTACCCGCCGTATGTTGAATTACCGACAATCGGTAAGGCATTGTTAAATACAATAATAC
>Ga0123335_1004486_pt1 | contig 18069 bp, 17 predicted proteins | sample BiotimSIPDNA_2_FD_89707 | JGI IMG/M metagenome (GOLD analysis project Ga0123335, IMG submission 89707) | Anaerobic biogas reactor microbial communites from Washington, USA - Biogas_R2 time_0 SIP DNA | ecosystem: Engineered > Bioreactor > Anaerobic > Unclassified | place: Washington, USA...
CAGCTCCAGAATTCCGATTCCATCGTGAAGATCAACATTCGCCGCAGAGAACTTTCATCAATTCGCTGCCATACAGGTCTGTTTTCCCCTCGGAAAGAATGCCGGCCGAGCGCAGCTCCTCCACGGACTGCCAGTTCCCCTCGCTCAGGGAAAGGAGGGCGGAATCCGGGAGAATGAGAAACATCGCCCGGTTGGTCTGCCGTGCTTTGTGAAAACGCCAGCGGTAGAGCTTTTTCAGACGGCCTTTCGAATCCGCCGTCAGAGAGGCATAGCCGCTGATTCTTCGATGCCCCAGCAGATCCAGCGTCTTTTCCCGCCAGCTCACGGCGGCCACGTTCTCAAAGACCTTCCGGGCCCGCTCCTGCATCCCTTTCAGGGACAGCTTCTCGTTCAGATGCCGGTACAGATCGGCCAGATAAGCGGTGTCCTGCACGGCGTACCGCAGCTGCCCTTCCGACAGGGGCCGCGCCTCCCATTTCGACCGCTGCATCTTTTTGGTTTTCTCGATTTCAACGCCCAGGTACTGCTCGATGATGCTCGACAGGGCCAGATACTGGGAGCCCAGCATATGCGCCGCCCGGTGGGTGTCGAAGATATTCCGGAATTCGAAGCCATAGTCGCGCTTCAGAATCCGGATGTCGTTGTCCCCCGCGTGGGTCACCTTGAGCAGGCGGGGGTCGGCGAAGTAAGGCCGGAGGAACTGGAGGTCGATACCGTTGAAAGGATCGAAGACATAGGTCCGCTTTGAGGCCCGGACCTGAACCAGGCAGAGTTTCTCACGGAAATAATGCATCGAATCATATTCCGTATCCAGGGAGATCAGCGAAGAACTGTCCAGATCCTCTCTGGCTTCCTCCACCTTGGCCTCGCTGTCCACCCACATCCAGGAATTTTCAATCACGTCCGCGGAACTCACCTTTTACCGACACCTGCCCCTTTCTGATACTTGAGCGCCCCATCCGGATTTTACGGCGGGGCGTTGGACGCTATAAGAGCACAATTTCCCGAAATATGCAATGAAGTCATCAACTAAAGTTGGGGAGGGCGTCACAAAAAAAATGTGGATATTTTCTTGGAAGTATAATAGTCATCAAGTTTCTATCTCTGATTGAGAACCACTGAATCGCAGCGAGGTGTTTGCCTAATGAGACTCGATATAGCCAAAGGCGGAACCGGTCTGGTTTATGAGATCCGCAACATCGTCAACGTCGCCAACCGGCTTAAGGAATATGGAATTGATGTGATCTGGGAAAATATCGGCGATCCCATCCAGAAAGGGGAGCAGCTTCCCGGCTGGATGAAGGAGACCCTGACCGAAATCATGCAGGACGACCGCTCCTACGGGTACTCGCCGACAAAAGGCATGCTGGAAACCCGCAAATTTCTGGCGGAAAAGGTCAACGCCCGGGGGAAGGTCCAGATCACGCCGGAGGACATCCTGTTCTTCAACGGCCTGGGGGACGCCATCGCCCGGTCCTACAGCGCGATCCGCGTCGACGCCCGCATCATCATGCCGGAGCCGACCTACTCCACCCATTTTCTGGCCGAAGTTCTGCACGCCTCCTTCCCGCCCAACACCTACCGGATGAATCCCTACCGGGACTGGCATCCGGACATCCACGAACTGGAGCACAAGGTCCGAAGCTACGGGTCCATCGTGGGCATCCTGGTGATCAATCCCGATAACCCCACCGGGTTCGTCTATTCCGAGGAATCCCTGCGGAAAATCGTGGACATCGCCCGAAAATACGATCTTTTTCTCGTCTTTGACGAGACGTACCACAACATTGTCTACAACGGCAGGGAAACCCTTCCCCTGTCGGACATCATCGGCGACGTGCCGGGTGTCAGCCTGAAGGGAATCTCCAAGGAATTCCCCTGGCCGGGTTCGCGATGCGGCTGGATGGAGGTCTACAACGCCGACAAGGATGAATGCTTCGCCCGCTATATGAAGGCCATCCTGGATCAGAAAATGTCCGAGGTCTGCTCAACCACGCTGCCCCAGATCGCTATCCCGAAGATCATGAGCCATCCGGAATACAAGAATTACCTCAACCAGCGGCTCCACCACTACGAACGGTTCTCCAACATCGCCTACGAGCTGCTGAAGGACGTCCCCTACATCATGGTGAACAAGCCCAACGGCGCTTTTTACCTGAGCATCGTCTTCAACGAAGCAGTCCTGAACGGCAGGCAGCGCCTGAAAATCGAACACCCCGAAATCCGCCGGTACATCGAAAGCATCATGACGGAGTCGATCGAATACGACAAGCGCTTTGTCTACTATCTCCTCGGCGCCACCGGCATCTGCGTGGTTCCTCTGACGTCCTTCTTTACCGCCCTCCCCGGCTTCCGGATGACCCTCCTGAGCCAGGATGAGGCCAAGTTCGAGTACACCGTGCGCACAATCGCCGAAAAGGTCGTGGAATATATCGAATCAGGAAACCAGGGCTGAAAAAGAGGGACAGCGCCCTTTTTCGGGTTCAATGTTCAAGGTTCGATGTTCGACGTTCAAGGTTTCGGGTTCGAGGTTATTGTGAAAAACAAGGGGGGTTGTTTCTGAAAGGGTTTTCTGCATGAGGGTGGGCTTACATCTTGATATTGTTCTGGAAGAAGACCTGGAGCGGGACCGGGTCGTCGCAAGAAAAGCTGTGGTTTATGATGTTGTGGAACGCCTGATCACCATTTCCCAGACATCGCCTTCTTTCGTCAGAAGGCATCTCGGTGACCGGATCAACGCAAGCTACGTCACCACCGTCGGAGAGGGAGAGAACAAAAGACCTGTCCGGATGGGCTTCCCGGCGACCATTCTGGAGTATCGGGAAGATTATCCCCTCGCTTCATCCAACCTTGTCCCCGCCTTCGTTCTGCAACAGGACGGGAAACCCGTGGAAATCAATCTGCGGATGCACTACCGCGTGCACCCGATGATAGAAAGCGACCTCGCCCTGCAGGCAAACGGCGAAACGGTCAACCTGATTGACATCTCCCTCGGCGGGATCCAGTTCAGTCACCGAAGAAAGGAACCGCCCCTGAAATACGGAGGCATCGTCCTGAAGCTCTCGTCCGGCAGCAGAACCTTCAGGATCGACGGGCAGATCATCCGGATCGACACCCCCGTTTCGCCCGGCGGCCGCGGCGAGGATATGGAATACGTCATGGTCAAATTCCTCAGCCTCAACCGGGACGCGGAAGCCTTCCTGGGAAAGAAAATCCTCATGATCGAACGCGAGCTTATCGCCGCCGGAAAAGTCTGAAAGCATGAGGGCGATAAATGGGCGCAGTTCCTGTTTATTGCCGCTGTTTATCGCCGCTGTTTACTGCCGCTGTGTATTGCCCATGAGGAATCTTCGGCCGGCGAAGGTTTCTTCCAATCCGACCCGCCAGAGGCCGTTCTCCCTGAACAGCTTCAGATGGGCGGGCTGATCCGCTTTCTGGTGCTGGATGATGATCTTCGCCTCTTTTTTCCCTATCGGCCCCAGTTCCCACCGGCTGTGCTCCAGCACGGCGTCCGGATCAAAGGCCGTCAGATAACTGTCCCAGTAGGCCCTGGCAAACGCTCCCCCCTCGGCAAAATCCCGGCTGACTTCCGCCTTCCCGACCCCGGCGCCGGCTTTTTTGGCCGCCTTCGCCACATTGTCGACGATGGTCTTCTGTGATTTCCGGCTCAGCATCTCCCAGAGCGCCGGATAGTTCCGCTGTTTCATGGCTTTGAACGCCGATTCGGCCGTTGAGATCACGGCATCGTCCACCAGCGACAAGACCGCGGCTGTTTCCGCGAAAGCAACGCAGGGGAAAATATGGGGGGGCTCCCCGCTTTTGATGAGAAGCAGGAATAAAATGAGACTATAAAGGAAAACCGGATGACGCATGGTGATTTTCAGATATAAGGCGGGAGGAAAATATTAAAGGCGAAGCCCTGTCAACAAGAGCTTCGCCCCATTGCGAAAAAGATCATCAAATCCGAACACGTCCTGCTGAAACGGAAGGGGATCAGTGATGGCTTGTCGTCGATGAGGAATCGCTTGCCGCGGCAACAGCAGCCGCAGCGGCAGCGGCAACAGCGACACCGGCCGCAATCGTTCCAGCTCCGATTCCGGCAGCGGCAGCCGTTCCAGCCGCAATTCCCGCACCCGTAGCAGCGGCCGTACCCGTGGCGGCCGCTCCCGTTGCCGCGGCGGCGCCCGCGGTCGTCGCGCCCGTTGCGGCAGTGCCTGTCGCTGCGGTTCCCGTGGTGGCGGCTCCCGTCGTCGCTGCGGTTCCGGTGGTCGCCGCAGTTCCTGAAGTGGTAGAAGCTCCCGCCGCCGCTCCGGCGCCTGTCGTTTCAGCCGCTGCAAAGAGCAGGGACGGTGCAACCAGACTCATTGAAAACAAAATCGCAACCATGATGACGTATTTCTTGAACAACATCCTTTCTACCTCCTTATTTATAAGCTTGATGACTCCCTGGCCACCCAGGTATTATCCGTTAATTAGTTGATATTCTTGTTGCCGCCCGCAAATGGATCTTCGTAAAAAAGCGTGAAATAACTATATCAGCTGATTGTCTCTGTCAAGTTTTATTCCGGTATTTCACCATAAAAAAGTTGAGCCCTTCACTCAGCTCCACCCTTTCACACTCAGTAGAGATTGATCGCCACCCCGGCCGTAACGGCCATCTGCATGAGAATCGACGTAATGTCCTTGATCTCCCGCAGCCAGGCGATCCGCTCGATCTTCTCCGGTACCACGATCTGGTCCCCCGGCTCGATCTCCTTCACGTCCTCCTCGAAGGGACCGAACTGCCAGCGCGACTTCATGGCATTCCAGTTGACGAGGCCCCGCGCCACCTTCCGGGCGCTGCCGTCAACCTTCATGACAAAGATATTGTTCTCGTCGGCATAGCGGGAATAGCCCCCCGTCATGGCGATGTAATCCTGGTAGCCGAGCTTTCCGTCATAGATAAAGCTGCCTCCGGCCATGACGGCCCCCAGCACGTTCACCACGCCGTTCTTCTCCGGGACAGAAAGGCTGTCTCCCTCCTCCAGCTCGATGTCATAATGACTTCCCTTCAAAAGCCGCATGTGAGCCAGCCGGATCGTCATGCGCCCCGTGGCCTTCAATTCCTTCAGCGACTGGACAAATTTCTGTTTCTGCTCCAGTTCGATCTTTCGGGCCTGGACCTCCTCCGTGGAGAGGGCCGTTGAGATCTGCGCCGCCCCTTCCGTCAGCAATTCCCGCTCCATGCGGGAAATCAGCTCTTCCATGCCTTTCTGCTGGAGCGTCCGCACGCGCTCCCGGGTAAAGACGGCCCCCCGCAGGTAGGCCTTGTCGGTAAATCCGCCCGCCCGCTCGATCAGGGAGGACAGCTTTTCCCCCTTCCCGATGATGTAGCGCCCCGGAAAGCGGAATTCCCCGGAGACGGTGACATAGCGCTCCTGATCCCAGTTGGTGATGCGCTTCACAAACAGCCGGTCCCGATTCTTCAACCGAACGTTATTCTGAGGATCTCCGGCCAGGGCTTTTCGCAGGCTGATGGTTTTCCGCTCCAGGCGGGCCGCCTTCCCGTCTTCGATCACCACGGAAGTCAGCTCCGCCTCGTCCGGATAGGCCGAATCCATGAGATTTCCCGCCCGGAAAATCAGGTCGCTCACCATCATCCGCTCGGTCAGGACATAACTACCCGGTTTCTTCACATCCCCTTCGACAAAGACGCTCCGGTCCTCGGTATGCTCCCAGACGGCGTGGACAATCACCCGGTCCCGGTGCTGAAGGGGAAGGTTCTCCCCCGGATCGCCGGCCATGGCCTTTTCCACATTGAAATAAATCGTCGAATAGACCCGCTCGTCGCTGACCCGGATGATCTCCCCGCGGGCAAGATAGGAATCATGGGTCAAACCGCCGGCGCTCATGACGGCGTCCTTCACTCTCATCCCCGTCTGATAGGGCGTGCGGCATTCCGTTTTCAGCGCGTCCGCCGTTTCCCGGATTTTCTGCGTCAGATCCGGCCGTTTCTCCCGCTTCAACTCCTCTTCCAGGTCGATCATATCCCTCACGCGGACATTCTGATTCTTCGCCAGGGCCTCCCGAATGACCTTCAGGCGTTCGGCGAGTGCGTATTTTCCTTCCTTTTTCAGGTCATCTTCCATGGCGATCAGATTTTTCGCCTCCGAATCCATCCTTGACACCCGACTGTCCCCGCCGACTTCCATGGTTTCCTGAGAAATCCGGCATTCTCCCCGGATTTCACCTTCCACGGTGACATAGGGTTTGTCCTCGAACAGCCATTTGGAAAAAACGTAAACGCGGTCTTCCGGCCGAAGCTCCACATCATGGACCGAATCGCCCCCCTTCAGCATTTTCCCGAGATGAAAGGGCGCCAGTTCCACCTTCCGGTCGGGCGGCACGATCCGCTTGATCAGGGCGTACTCGAAGCAGGTCTCGTCGAGCAGTTCATCGGAACTTTTGATCAGATCCCCGACCCGCATGCCCTTTCTGAACTGGTATTTTCCCGGACGCTTGATGTTCCCCTCCAGGTAGACGGCGTTGCGGTCGCGATCCACGATGCTGAACACCTTGACCAGGTCGGCATCCTGAAGCCTGACCGTGCGGGATTTCTGCAGGTTTTTGTCATCGATGTCGATGACCACCTGCCGTTCGTTTTTCTGAATGCGCGACACCTGGATCTGCTGGGTATCCGCCGACGGAATGATGCCGCCCGCCAGCTCGAAGAGCCCCTCCAGATCGTAACGGTCCTTCATCTCGTAGATCGCCGGACGCTTCACGTTGCCGGCAATGCCCGCCAGTGGCCCGGTCACCGGCACGAACACGACATCCCCCGCCTGCAGAATCAGGTCTTTGGATTTGTCTCCTTTCAGCAGGAGATTGTACAGGTCAAAGGCCGTCACGAGCCGGCCTTTGCGCTTCAACTGCACGTTGCGCATGGAGCCGATGTCGTTCGGACCCCCGGCAAGCAGAAGGGCGTCGGTGATCGTGGCGAACGAGCCGATGGTGTAAGCCCCGGGCCGGCGCACATCCCCCAGGACAAAGACAGGGATGCTTTTGAGGGAGCCCATGGTGATGTCGATGTTGGCCCCCACCATCTGCGTCGTCTGGGTGATGATGTGTTCGGACATCTGCTCGAAGGTCATCCCGGCGACGAAAATCGGCCCGATCTCGGGAAGCGTGATCCTGCCGTCCCGGTCCACCGTCAGATTGTGCTGGGCATTGACCCGCCCCCAGAGCATAATTTTGACTTCATCCCCTGGACCGACGACGTAATTGACGGGGACGGGGATGTCCTTCCGCTCCGCGACCACCCGGATCGAGCCATCCCGGAAAAAGTCATGACCGAAGGGCTTCAGATCCGTGGAAATGTCCTGATACTTCCCCGTGTGGCGGACGCGATCAAAAAGGGATTTCGCCCGGCCTTCCTCACTGACGGCAGGATTCGGCGCCGCAGCGGGAACGGCAGAAAAGGGTTGAACGGCTTTTTCCGCTCCAGCCCGGGATTCCAGGGCTTCCTGTTTTTCGAGGAGCTCGCTCCCCTGCTGAATGTCCTCCGGTTTAAACGGGCTGAATTCCGCGTTATTTCTGAGATTCTCCACGGCCTCCGGGGTAACCTGCCCGCCCGTCGGGGCCAGTCGGGCTTTCAGAAGCTGACACTGCTCCGGGGTGAGATTTTTCTGCCGACAGATTTCATCGGCTGTCAGGGCGTGCCCGATCCCCGGAAAAAGCAGCAGCGTCAGGAAAATCGTCCAGATAAAAAAGATAACCCGTTTCGTCATTGTTGCCCTTCCCCCTTCATGATTTCCCTTTCCTCCCCCGGAGCGCCGTTTCGGATTTTTTCGAGATATTCCAGAAAAAAGGCGCTGAAAACGCCCAGAAACAGGGCCACCACAAAAGACAGCATCACCATGAGCGCCCGCTTCGGCTTGATTTTCTTGTCGGGAACCCGCGGCGGATCGATCACCTTGAAGGCAAAGTTCTCCTTCACCTCCGTCATCATGGCCGTTTCCAACTGCTGGGCGATGAGATTGTAGATTTTCTGCCGGATCAGCGGGTCCGCCGTTTTCGCGAGCTGCGCCTCCAGATAAGCCCGGTTGGTAAGGGCCACCCGCTTCGCCTCGGCGGTCATGTGGTCCGTCAGGGTTTCGAGGAAGTAACCCGCCATTTTCGCCGCGATCTCCGGATCTTCGTAATCCACCGTCAGGGTGATGGTCTGTTCCTTGATGTTGTGATTGATTTTCACCATGTCGTCCAGAAGGCGCAGGGCGTCCCAGAGCTGGGGAATGCCCTCCTCCCCCTGCCGGCTGACGGCTTTCGCGTCGGTCGGCTGGACGGCGGCCGCCAGCTTCGACAGCCATCCAAGGGGGTTCAGGTTGATCCCTTCTTCCCGCTTCCAGTCCTTTTTCCCGCTGTCCCACTGTTCGTAAAAAAGAACCGGCATCAGCCGATACCGCTCGACAATCTTCTCCCGCAGGACATTGGATTTGAGCAGACTCACGATTTCCGTGGCGGAAGCCGAGCCGGGCAGCGCGATGCCGGGAAGTCCGCCGAATTGCGAGGCCAGCGCCGACAGCGTCCCGCCCCCGCCGCCATCCTTGGCCGTTACCGGAACAATGACCGCCTTCGCCTGATAGATGTTCGTCATGAACAGCGACGCAGCCGCCGTAAGAAACACGGCAGCAACCACCAGCACGCCGATGAGCCTCCGCCGTTTCCAGATGACCCGCCAGAGATCCAGCAGGTTGATCTCGTCTTCCTCCATCCCGTTCGGGGGATACCCATAGTACGGCGACGGTTCCGTCATGACGACCGCCCCCGCTTGTCAAAACTTCTCTTCACTTTCTTCTCTCCTTCAAAAACAGGGACAGCGCCCTTTTTTAGAATGTTCACCGTTCAATGTTCCAAAATGAAGATCAGCACTTGTATTTGCTCTGTTCTTGCCCGGCGCCCGCCGGATAGACTGCCGCGTTTCTCCCGATGGATCGAGCCTCGCGGGAGGGGTGGGGCGTGAGGGGCAACACCTATTTTTTATTTAATTTTTCAAGAGTTGCGAATGGCAGGAAAAGTTGTAATGTTTGATTGGAAAGAGGAATAAATCCGAAATACTCATAGAAAGATTGCGCCTGCTTGTTCTTTGCGTCGACGAAGAGACCGATTAATCCGGCCTGTTCCGCGATAAGAACGGTTCGATGGATTGCCTCCGTGAGAAGCAGGCTGCCGAAACCTCTCCCCTGGTGCTTTTTTGAAACCGCCAGCCTTGCAAGGCGAACAGCCGGAAGGCCGTGTTGCGGGTATTTTTTTGCGTACTCTACAGGAAGATGATCAACCCTCACCTCACACAGCGTGAGTGTAAAATAGCCTGAAATGACGGCGGGCCGTTCCTGATCGGTAAGCACGAATGTACGGGAAATGCCCTTTTCAATATGCTGTCTGGCTGTCGCCTTCAGGAAGGCATTCAACTCCGGAACGCCGCAGTCAAATCTGGAACGATCGTGATCGCGCGAAAGGGCAACTATTTCCTGCACAAAAGTTCCTCTCTGCGTTTCATTGCCTCTTTCAATCGATCACTCGGTTCAGGCGGATTTTCGATCGCCCGGAAGAAAACCTCCGCAGCCTCGGCGGAAAGGGTAATCACCCGCTCTCTTTCGAGAATTTCGTTGGCTCTATCCAGGGCGGACTGGACAAGAAACTGGTTGAGGGTTGCCCCGACAGCCTGCGCCGCGGCAGCGATTCGTTCATACACTTCGTGAGGCATGCGTGCGGGAATTCTTTCCTCTGCTTTATTCAGCGCCATAAAAAGACCTCGTTTTTTTGCTGCTAAAGTAGCATATTGACGCCAAAATGGCAACAATCAAAACTTCATTACAAAAACAGGGCGCTGTCTATTTATTTTCTTTGATCCTGTATACCGGCGGATGTGCCTCCGTATCAGCTCGATGTGCAGCCAGATCAGCGGCCACCGCATCAATTTTCTTCGAAAGACGCGCTTCAACGCCGTCGATCTTCTGATTCAATTCATCTCGTACGCTGTCGACCTTTTTATTCAGAGCCTCCACTTTGAAATCGACGAAGGAAATTTTTTCGCAGAGCTCCTGACGGACGTCCCTGATCTCTTTACGCAGGACTTCATGCCCCTCCAATACCAGGTCAAACTTTCCCTCGATGCTTTCAAGGATGACTTCCAGATGATCTTTTTCCATACTCAATGTCTCCCTTCGACTGTGAACCCGGCGGGCCGCCTTATGGGGCGAACGGGGCAATAAAATATCCGGGGATGGTCGCTGGTTTTTGTTATCATGGCGATCCCAAAATGGCAACGTTTAAACCCTGATCGCTGGACATAAATAAATAGGGCGCTGTCCCTGATTTCTCTAATTTCTCCAGTCCTTGTCGAGGTAAATGCCGGTGTTTCTCCCGATGAAGTCGAAGAGGGAGGTGTGGTGGTCGATGTCCTGGGCAACGTCCCGGGTCCAGGGGGACAGGCTGTATTTGTAGACCGTCCGGGAATCGCTGCCTTTGAACAGCCGCAGGGGGATCGTGACCGCGATGCCCTTGTCGTGATACCCCCTGTTGTGGCTGTCCGAAAATCCTTCCGTGTCCGTCCAGCTGTACCAGGCGGACAGCTCCAGCCCGTTGAAGAACCGGGACAGGGTAATCCGCGTCCCTCTGTCCCCCGCCAGGAAACGGCCGTACTTGATGTCGATGGCGGACTCCAGCCTGGGGATGTTGAGCCGCGCGTTCACAAAGGCCGTCGTGTACGTGTCCTTCCAGTCGTCTTCCTTGAATTTCAGAGGATCGTCCTCATCCCGCTTCTTCACGACGCTGCCGCTGAGCCCCAGCATCAGCCGCCCCCCGAGGAAGGGCCGGGCGATCTCGCCGTCGATGCCGCCGTACTGCATCTCCAGCATGCCCGCCGACAGGCGGCCGTAAATCTCGCCGTCGAATTTCCGGATCTGCTCCGCCATCAGCATGCTCAGGGACACATTCTTTTCCATGTAAGGGACGTTGTCCGTTCGGACCGGCTTAGATAACGGTTCGTTGGAAGAAGAAACCGTGTTCAGCGGAAACCCCTGCAATCCGGCGATGAAGGAGCCTCCCCGCCAGGGGGTCAGGCTCAGCCAGCCCGACACGCCGGCGCGGTATTTGAAAAAACCCGATGGGTCGTTCAGGAAGGTCTGGAATTCGGGTTTCAGCCCGTAATCGAAATAACGGCGATGGCGCTTTTCGGCAGCCATGGTTTCGGAGATATCCGTTTTCATCCCGCCGGACAGGGCATAAAGCTGATTGGCCGTCAGCTTTTCCTGATGGAAGAGGCACACATCCTCCCGCAGGGCCGTAAGCGACACCAGCGGGATGCCCCTGTCCGTCAGAGTGAGGCGGAGAGTCGTAAACTCCGGCGGCACGATCTGCGCCAGGACCCGGAGCGCCACCTCGACCGCCGCCGGCGTATGGAAATACCGGTCGTTGGCCGCCTCCACCCGCAGCTCGTCGCCGCTCGCCTCGATGCCGATATCCCGGAATCCGGAGGCGTAAAGGGCGCGGATCAGGCGCTCCGCCAGCGGATCGGAACGATATTCCGGCTTTTCCCGCCAGGGATGATCGTAGATGGGAACCAGGGGTTTTCCCAGGTCAAAGCTCGTGGAGAGATTGACCCCGAACTGCTCCCCCCGCTGCCAGCTGACGTCGATCTCCGCCCAATCCACGGGTTTCCAGCGCAGGCCGATATTCCATTTCGAGGGCACCGGCTCCTGGAAGTATTTCGCCTGCGCCGGGTCATGCGTCTGCTTTTCATATTTTATGGGGCTGTATTCCACCACCGCCATGAGTGAATCGGAGATCGCCCATTGGATGCCGCCGAAAAACTGCGAATCTTCCAGCCAGGCTTTTCGATCCGTGAACATCTCCACCTCGATGCCCTCCCCCTGACTTGGCAGAGGCTTTTTCCCAAAGCGGCCGTTGCCGAACCCCAGGGAAAAATCGAAGGGATAGATCTGCTTGCTTATCACGATGTACTGAGACGGATAAATCCTGGTCCCGTGGGGGTCCATAATCCCCAAGGCAACCGCCGGACGATATTTCCCTTCCGGAAGAAGCTGGTACTTCAGGCTGATAGCCTTATCCTTATAGTTGCCGTATTCCCCCATCCCGGGCGCGGGGACGTCCAGGATCTCGGTAATGGTCCCGTTTACCTCCAGCCTTTTCAGAATGCCGACGGCCCCGAAATACCAGCGATACGGATCGGCCTGACTCACCCCTACGCGGAATCGCCCTTCCTTCACCACCCGAGCCGTCGGGGTTTCGAGAAGGCCGGTCCCGCCCCAGTTCGCCGGACCGGTAAAGGGCTCATCGCCCGCCTCCGCAGGCACACAGCACCAGAGCGCAAGGCAAAAAAAAACAGGGACAGCGCCCATTTTTTTGATGAGACGCTTCCTTTACGGAATATGTTTTCTTTCAATTTCTTTAATTTCTTAAGGTGATTGGGGTGGGAATCGGGATTGGGAAAAATAGGGCGCTGTCCCTATTTATTTGCTTTTATAAGCATCATCATGGGGACCAAGGGCAACGAATTTGATGGTTTCGTCCGGGCATTGTGCGCAGTCGGCGCAGGAAACGACATTGTCATCGCCCTTTTTGCGGCAGACCATGCAATACAAGTAAATCACGAGGAAGTTCTTTTTAACCGGGCAGGAATAATATCCTTTAAAATTACCTTTGAGCGGCTCTCCGTAGGCAATGGGATTTTCAATGATGCTGTCGACCTTTCGCTGGACCGCCTTTTTGATGGCGCTGTGTATCCGCAGGGATTTGACGAAAGCATCGCTGAAAAGGACGTTCAATGAAATACCTCGTCATAGGTGTGCCATTTCATCTTCCCGGAGCGGATATCGGAAAGAGTATCCAACAGACTGTTCATAAAATCCGGATCGGAAAGGATCGTTTCAGTAGATTCCCTTTCCTTCATACGCTTGAGATTCAAAATGAACTGGCCTAAAATTTCAGAAACGGTTGTCCGCTGCTCCTCGGCATAAAGTTTCGCAAACTCGATAAGGTCTTTATCGAGAGTGATATTCATCTTTGCTTTCCGCATCATACACCTCCTTGGTGCGTATTATGCGCCCTTTATACCCCACAGTGCAAGACAAAATTCTTCCTGATGGAAAGGGAAAATAGGGCGCTGTCCCCATTTTTAGTAGGCGTTTTTGCCGCCGAAGCCGCCGAAGGCGGTCATGAAGATGACCTTCATGTCCATCCAGAAGGACCAGTCCCGGATATAGGCCAGGTCATACTCGACGCGCTTCTCCATCTTCTCAACCGTATCCGTTTCCCCGCGCCAGCCGTTCACCTGCGCCCAGCCGGTGATGCCGGGCTTCACCTTGTGCCGGAGCATGTAGCCGGGGATCAGTTTCCGGTAGTACTCGTTATGGGCGACGGCGTGGGGCCGGGGGCCGACGATGGACATCCGCCCCTGAAGGACGTTGATGAACTGGGGCAGCTCATCGAGGGAGGTTTTCCTCAGGAACTCCCCGAACTTCGTTACCCGTGGATCGTTCCGCTGCGCCTGGGGGATGTCGGGGCCGTCCTCGCAGACCGACATGGTGCGGAATTTCCAGACAAAGATTTCTTCCCCGTTGAACCCGTATCTTCTCTGCTTAAAGATGACCGGCCCGGGGGAGGACAGCTTCACGCCGACAGCGACCGCGATCAGGACCGGCAGGATCATAAGGGTGATGACCGCCCCGACGACGAGGTCTTCCAGCCGCTTGATCCAGTCGTTTATGCCGTAGAAGGGCCCCTCGTAGACGCTGATCGTGGGGATGCCCCCCATGTCCACCAGCCGGGCGTTCAACAGCTTGAAGGTGAAGATGTCCGGGACGATGTACACGGAGGCCGTCGTGTCGGCCAGCATCCCCATGACCTCCTTCATCCTCTTTTCCGCGCGCATGGGAAGGGCCAGATAGACAAAGTCGATATGCTCCCGCTTCGCGTCCTGAGCCAGGTCATCGAGAGTCCCTTTTACGGGCAGCTCGCCCCCTGCGACGGATTTCCCCTTCCCAGCTTTGAAATCGTCATAGAATCCGAGAATTTTCAGCCCCATCCAGTCGTTGTTTCGGATGACTTCCGCCAGGCCGACGCCCAGGGAACCGGCGCCGCCGATCACGACGGATCTCACGTTGCCTCCCCTTCGGCGGTAGGAGCGCAGAAAAAGGCGCAGGCCATACCGGGAAACCGCCAGGGTGAAAAAGCCCGTCGCGATCCAGCACAGAAAGACGCGGCGGAAATAAGGCCCGGAAAATTTCATCAGGAAGGCGACCACCATCACGACGAGCATCGTCAGCAGCCAGGCCTGCAGGACGAGGCCGCTTTCCTGCCGGAAGGGCGACGTCCGCCACGAACGATAGAGACCGCTCTGCCGGGCAAGGATATAAAACACGATGACCGCCAGGACGGAAAAGAAACTGAAATGGGGGTTCCACGGAAAATCATAGAGGGACGCCGCCAGCACGAAGCAGGCGACAATGATGGCCGCGTCGCAACACTGGTGCAGGATTTCCAGCTTCGAACTGTGAGATTGAGCAAGACCTCGGGGCAACATGATCAGACGAATTCTCCTTCCGGTTCATCGTTAAGCCAGCGGCGGATTCCTTCCTCAATGTCCGTCTGGTAGAAATAGCCGCGTTTCATCAGTTCGCCGGGAACAACGTGGGTGGAGCGGACGAGCTTATACATCCGCGCTGGATGGATGCCATTCTTCAAACCGATCGCGTCCAGAAGCTGGAAAACCCTGGCGGCATTGATCATCAAGGACAAAGGAACCGTTCCCAAGGGACGATGAAGGCCGGCAACTTTCACAAAGGCGTCACAGATTTCTTTGATCGTGTAGGGTTTGGAATAGCAGTAATTGAAAATGATGAACGGTTCCGGTTGCGCCTGCATAAAGAAGAAGCTGCCGATCAGGTCTTCCACGTAGCCGCACCCTTTGATGGTATTCGTTCTTCCCGGATAAACAAAAAGGCCCCTCTTCAGAGCCTTTGCCAAGCGGGTAAAGTTGCCGTTCTCACGGGCGCCGAAGACGACGGCCGGTCTAGCAATCAGGAGTTTTCTCTGCGGATCCTTCCCGCACCATTCCTTATGGATGATTTCCGCCTCCCGTTTCGACATCCCGTAAGCTGACTCCGGCTTCAGTTCCGAGTTCTCATCCAAGGGCTCTTCCGAAGGGCCATAGACGGAGATGGAACTGGTAAACCACAGAATGTTCGAGCCGGTTCTCTCGCAGAAATCGACGACATTCCTGGCACCCTTCACGTTGGTGTTGAAGTATTCATGATCCTCGTGGCCCGGCGTGCGATGGATAGCCGCAAGATTGACAACAACGGCAGGCCCGGAAATCAGGTCCGAGGGTATTTTTTGTCGGACGTCGCATTTTTGATACGTGACATCCGGATACACGGGCTTAATATCCTCCGCGATGTCTGCGACGACAATCTCCCGGACGCCTCTGTCTCTTAAATATCGTACCATGTGGCTGCCGATAAACCCGGCCCCGCCGAAGATAACGAACCTTTGATCGCTTTCTATTGCTGCCTGAAGATTTGAAGTCATGATTTCAACCTGTTCTGAAAGTTTTCCCATTCCTTCTCAACGAAGTAAGAAAATTCATCTCGAAATCTTTCGGGGGAGAAACGGATGGCATTCTGCCGGCAAACGGAGGGGCTGAATCGATCAGCCTGCGGTTCAAAGTGATTGACTGCTTCAATCAAGGAGTCGACCGTTTGTTCCGGGAAAAACAACCCTGTCGGATTTTCCTGGTCCAGGCCGCGGACCGTTTCCAGAGCCCCGCCTTTTCCAAAGGCGACTACAGGCGTTCCGCATGCCTGCGCTTCAACGGGAATGATGCCGAAATCCTCTTCCGCAGCGAAGACAAAGCCCCTGGCGCGCTGCATATGATCTTTCAACGCCTCGAACTGCTGGTATCCCAGGAGCGTTACATTCCGACCCGCCCTGGCCTTAACCTTCTGAAAATCGGGGCCGTCACCGATAACAACCAGCTTTTTCCCCGGCATTCTTGAAAAGGCCTCGACAATCAAATCGATTTTCTTGTAGGGCACCATGCGGGATGCTGTCAGGTAAAAATCCTCTTTCTTTTCTTTGAGAGTAAAGGCCGATATATCGACCGGCGGATAGATGACCGTCGCTTCCCGCCCGTATACCTTGTGGATGCGCCGGGCAATGAACCTGGAGTTGGCCGTAAAGGCATCAACACCGTTGGCTGTCCGCAAATCCCACAGCCTTATCTTGTGCAGGAGCCACTTGGCGACCCAACCCTTCACCCCCTTGTCGAGTCCTGATTCCCGCAAGTACTGATGTTGGAGATCCCAAGCGTACCGCATGGGCGAATGCACGTAGGAGATGTGCAATTGATCTGGGCCAGTCAGCACGCCTTTCGATACGGCATGGGCGCTGGATATGATGAGATCGTACCCCGAAACGTCGAACTGCTCGACCGCCAATGGCATCAACGGCAGATAGGTGCGATATTTCTTTCTGGCTAAAGGGAGTTTTTGAATAAAAGATGTCTTTACGGATTTGTTCTGGATAAAAGGCTTCAGATTCGGGGGTAAAAATTCGACCTGGGCAAAGAGATCGGCATCAGGGAAAATTTTTAAAATCTGTTCAACAACTCTTTCGGAACCGGAATAATCAACCAACCACTCATGGATCACTGCAACTTTCATCTAAGCGCCTCTTTGAAAATTTTATATGAAGCAAAGCCGGATTCCTGAGATGCGATCCCGATTTCCTCCGGCAATTTCGCGCTATCGTGCAGTCCATTATGTTATTCCTGCTCAATGATTGATGATTTCCCCTTGCATTGTATCGAGCACAGCTTTGACTTTGTCTGCCACTTTATCCCAAGAATAAAGCTTTATCCGCTGCAAACCTTTCTCACTCAACTTCCGTCGCAGCTCAGGCTCTAAACAAAGTCGCTCGATGCCTGCCGTAATCTGACTTACAGATGTCGGATCAACAAGCAAAGCGGCATCACCGGCGACTTCCGGCAATGATGTCGTATTGGAGGTAAGCACAGGCGTGCCGCAGGCCATCGCTTCGACCACCGGCAACCCGAATCCTTCGTATAAAGATGGGAAGACCAAGGCCAATGCACCTCGGTACAATCCCGGAAGATCCTCCTCAGGCACCCTCCCCAAGAACTCAACGCGTTCTTCAACATCGAAATTGCGGGAAAGCGACATCAATTTTTCACTAGGATTTCCTGTAAAGATGAGAAGAATGGCAGGATCGATCCCGGCTCTTGCGAAAGCCTCAAGCACTCTGGCTTCGTTTTTGTGTTCCTTGCGATTGCCGACACACAGCAGGTATTTGTATCCTGGGCTGTATGGCTCAACGTCCGGTCGGTAGCACGCATCCACGCCGTTCCCAATATTCACGACGCGATCTTCCGACATCCGAGCCCATGAAATGATTCTTTGCCGCGAAAACTCGGAAACGGTCAGAACGCGAAACGCTTTGTGGCAAGCCCGGCACAAAATGAAGTAATAATAAACTTTTTTTAGGATGCTGCTGTTCTCGGAACGGTCGATATGGTTCAGGTCATGGATGGTGAAGATATACGGACGAGCTACAAAAAGCGGAACATTGTAGCCTGGGCTGAAGACTGCGGCATCTTTTGGTAGTTTCAGCATCGTCAGGAAAAGCATTAGAGGATCCCAAGGCGACGCCGGATTGCCGGAAACAGCCAGAGGGCTTAATCGAAGGTGCTTGTCCAACATCCGAGTGACACGACCAATGCCATGATCACCGGCCCAGCGCTGGTCAAAGAAGAAAGTCATATTTTATTCAGAATTAATAAACAACTATTTCAAAAAGAGAACATAGGATATTATGCAGTCTGCTTAGAGATCATTAGGGGCATCATAGAGGTACTACATTTTTCTCGGCGACATCCTGGTGTTAACCAAATTAATAAAACGAAGATCCAAAAATAAAAATTAACAGGAAAAACAATAAAGTAAGGAATGCCCATAGATGCAATAGACATTGCAACAATAAAAGATGTCATGA
>Ga0123335_1004487_pt1 | contig 18064 bp, 15 predicted proteins | sample BiotimSIPDNA_2_FD_89707 | JGI IMG/M metagenome (GOLD analysis project Ga0123335, IMG submission 89707) | Anaerobic biogas reactor microbial communites from Washington, USA - Biogas_R2 time_0 SIP DNA | ecosystem: Engineered > Bioreactor > Anaerobic > Unclassified | place: Washington, USA...
CAAAAGACGCCAACGGCGATACGATCAGTTCAACGTATGAGAAAGTCGCCAACAAGAAAACGACCTTGACCGACAATTCAGACACCTATTACCCAACGCAGAAAGCCGTCAAGACAGCGGTGGACTTGAAAGTCGATAAGACCTTGACGATATTGGGCATCGACCACCAGAACGACATCACGCTCAATGAGTTCAAGAACGCGTTAGGCAACGCAACGACCGAACTTGCGGGATTGATGAGCGCAACCGACAAAAGCCATCTGGAAGCCTTATATGCGCTTTTAGGCTCAGAAGCCGATGTTGACGAGATAGCGAACACAATCAATGAAATCTTAGCGATATTTGAAAATTACCCAGAGGGTGCGGACTTGGTTACGGCTCTTGCGGGTAAGGTTGATAAAGAAGATGACAAAGTGCTTTCCGACAACAACTATACCGACGCAGAGGTCGCAAAGGTCGGGCATCTTCCCGCTGACTTTGAAACGTATATGACAGACTACTATACCAAAACGCAAGTAGATACTTTGCTCGACCAGCTGACTACCGTTTACGGACTTACGGAAACGGCGATTGACGAGCTCGCAGACGATGATACTATCGCGCTTTCGACCTTGACTGACTACGACTACATCACTTTGGTCTTGAAACATACCGATACGCACTTCATCTTTGACGGAAAACTCATCGACCCAGCTTCGTTCGTAAATAACGGCGACCTTATTCAACTCAACGCCTTTGAGGGTGCAACGCAACATTCATACGGCACATTGACCTACGACGGAAGCACGAACTTGGCCTTTGAAGCGTCGGACGCCTCTGACACGCTCATCATCAAAGGCTATAAGAAAGACAACTTTACAGGTATTTTGGTCAATGAAACATTCTCTGGCACGACTTACTTGGACGAGGAAACGAACGCCCACGACGCCTTTGTCGCTTTGGACACGCAAATCAAAACGAACGCCGATGACATCGTCGACTTGACCGACGGCACACAGGACATCACCTATGACAACGCAGAATCCGGCATGACTGCGACAACGCACAAAGCGGCTATTGATGAGTTAAGCGCAGAAATTACAAATATTAAAACTAATTATGTAACAAAAGCCGAATATGGTATGGCAAAAGAATATGGTGTCAGATGGGTTGAAACAGCAACATCACCAACTTTGGAACGTGTAACAAGAATCAACGGTGTGACTAAATACGGGGCGGACACAGGTTTGACCGCCGCAGTATCAACAGATGACGCCGTTGTTTATAATTCTTTTGATTATATTCCTATTTTTTCACGAAATAAAGTTACAATCACAGCGACAGAGGGCGAGAATAGTGTTACAAACGACTTTGTTAAGGTTAAAAAATATTTTATTAAAGAAGAAATAGTGGATGAAGACGGAACGGATTATCACTATATTTGGATGTGCGACGAGCCGGTAGATAGTGATTATCGTTTGCCACTACCTTTCGTGAAAGAGGACGGTTCGCCAAGAGAATTTGCCTATATTGGTTGTTATGAAGCAAGTTTAGATGGAAGTAAATTGCGTTCAATCAGTGGGGTTTTCCCAAAAGTTAATTATTCGAGAGAAAATTTCAGAACAGCAGCAAGGGCGCTTGACGGGTTATCGACAGCGAGCAAATATCAAATAACAGATTTAGCTGAATATGTAGATTTAGTTCAAATTCCATTCATGATTGAGTTCGCCACAAAAGACTCTCAAAGCATATTTACAGGCGCAACTTCAATGGCTTACTCGACCAGCCATCTCGCAACCGCTGACGGCGCTTCCGTAGAAGGCGCAAGCACGATTTTAGTTGCAAACACAACAGCTACTTCTTTCGTTTTAGGCCAAACAATCGGGATTGGAACGGAGCTAGGCGGCAACCAAATTGCAACGAACAGAGTGATTACAGCGATTGACGCAGACACTCCCGGCGAAGGCACAACAACAATCACGTTTGATGGCGCTGCCGTTGCGACATTAACAGGACATTTCGTTTATACGCTCGGTTGGAAAACAGGGAAAACGGATCCCGTAAAAATTAGCGGTTATGATTCTGCCAACGATTCAAAACACTCTTTCAAGTGGCGACACATGGAAAACCCTTTTGGCGACATTTTGAAAAACATTGATGGCGTTAAAATATCAAATAATATTGGGTGGGTGTGCGAACAACCAAACGGGTATAATGATACGCCGTCAAGCGGCGGGGATTATGCAGCGCCGTTCTATCAATTAAATTATACAAATGCACTTTCAAACAATTATGCGCAAACATTAGGGTTAGACAATAATTACCCATTCGCTCAATTTCCAAAAGTGGTTCAGTCTTCTTCTGCTAATTACTACAAAGATTATTATTATCAAGCATCAGGTGATAGAGGAGTCTTCGTCGGTGGTTATTGGAGCCATGGCGGTGGTGCAGGCTTGTTCGCTTGGAGTCTGGACGGCGGACTTGGGGGCGCGGGCATCGATCTAGGCGCTCGGCTTTCTTATCGCCCTTAAGGGGGCGTGGGGGGTTCCCCCAATATAAAAATATAACGGATTTACATATGGGTTGAAAACGCGCTTTTGCGGTTTTGTTGGTCTCTTCGTCGGTGGTAATTGGAACAATGGCGGTAATGCAGGCTTGTTCTATTGGAATCTGAACAACGAACTTGGGAACACGAACATCAATCAAGGCGCTCGGCTTTCTATGGTAATGCGTTTTCATATCCACAGCACTTGCTGAAAAATGGCCGATAAGGGGGCGGTTTAGTAGGTTAATTCTCGAAACACCGTTAAGGCCAAAGAAAGGTCAAAATGAAAAGAGCCGGCTTTCTTTATGGAAAAATATGCAGCAGAGATAATATCATCGAGTCTTTAAGAAACGCAAGCAGAGGTAAAAGCAAAAAGCAAGCCATCATAAGAGTAATGAAAAACACAAAACAAGCCTACGACGACATCGAACGTTTGCTTAAAACAAAAACGTATATTCCTAACAAATATTTCGAGGCCACGATTTATGATGGGTTAAACAAAAAAGAAAGAACGATATATAAACCAAAGTTTTTCCCAGACCAAATAATTCATTGGTGCTTAATTTCAATTATTAAACCATTGATTATGCGCGGTATGTATAAGTGGTCTTGCGCGAGTTTGCCAAAAAGAGGAACGCTATATGCCAAAAATGCTTGCGAGAAATGGATAAGGAACAACCAGAAAGAAACAAAGTATTGTCTAAAAATTGACATTAAAAAGTTTTATCCTTCCATTAACAAAGAAAAACTGAAACAAAAGTTCAGAAAGATAATTAAAGACAGCGATACTTTATGGCTAATAGATTCAATCATAGATAGCCACAACGAAGGTCTGCCTATTGGAAATTATACTTCACAATGGTTTGCAAACTTTTTCCTTCAAGACACAGACCACTTCATCAAAAACAACCTGAAAATTAAGTTCTATATTAGGTACATGGACGATATGATTCTATTCCATTCAAACAAAAGAAAGCTTCGAGAGATTCGAGGCCAACTAATCAAAAAACTTGAAGAAGAGGGTTTGAAAACAAAAGAAAATTGGCAAATATTTAGTGTATCAAAAAGGCGTCTTGATTTCTGTGGTTATTGCTTTGGCAGAGAAAAGACATTCGTGCGCAAGCGAATTACCAACAGAATGAGAAAAAGAAGTGCAATTTTTAAAAAAAGTCCGCAGAGTCATACGGCGGCGTCATTGATGAGCTATCTTGGGTGGTTGAAACATTCTGATTCTTATATTTTATATAAAAAGTATTATGCTCCAAAAATAAAACAAATGAAGAGGTGTATCAGAAATGCAGATTGAGAAAGTAAAATGCGAAAGCCAATTCGCGCCAGACGACTTTGTAGTAAGAAAACTCGGCAAAAATCTTTACGAACTTGAAGTAAATCAAAACATTGTTCAATTTGAAGGCGAACGCGACGAAATCAAACAAACGCTATATTCTTACGATAAATCCAGAACGCAAGTTAGGATAGCAAGTAGAAACGATGGCATTTCCGCGTTGATTCGCTTGTGTTATTCGCAAGATGATGAATTCGCTCTCGTCAACAAAGGCATTATGGACAAAGAAAATCCAAGTTTTTTAACATACCGTTCGTATGTAGAAAACTGCAAAACCCAAGCGAGCGTCTATTTTAACGCATTATGATTTCGCTCAAAGACGGCAAACTCTCGATCGAGCAAGTGCCGGAGATTTACAGAGAAGAAGTCAAAACGAAAGTTGAGGAAGCACAATGAAACGGCTATTGGCAATCCTGCTCGTCAGTCTGCTTGGCTTGACTATCAGCCCGCTTGATTGGGAATCGAAGTTCAACGAACAACAAGCGCAGATTCAAGATTTACAAATCGAAAATGAAGAATTAAGGAGTGATTTAGAAATGGCGAATTACATGATGACAGAAGCACAAAAAGAAAAAGTTGATGGCAAGCATTACAAGCCTTTGCTCAATGATTGGTCGGTTCAAAATAATGTTCAAAAAATAATCAGTCAATCTGCTCCGGTAACAATTTATTGGTCTGTTGGGGAAGCTGCGTTTTTGTTGAAACAAAACGAAATTTATAGCGTCAGAATTGTTGGTAAAGTGATTTCCGCGGAAAACACGACCGGGTTTACGATCGGTTTCAAAAGTTCAAGCGCTGCCACAATAGCGGGGGTTGCTAAAGGAATTATCGGTTCATCGGTGACCGAACAAGCAATTCACACGGTAAGTTCGGTGACTATTGTTCCGGTTCTTGTAATGACTGATGGAGATGACACTGACGGCGCAATATTCATATTGGATTTTGTGATTAAGTTTACTTCGGCGGATGGCGGTTTGGAATTATATGGTTGGAGTGAAGTAGATTTATCTCAAATCACTATAAAAGCGGGTTCTTTAATTATCATCGAAAAAGCATCTTAACCCTTTGAAAGAGGTGGAATCATGAAAAGACTTATCATATTTTGCTTGCTATGGCTTGCGACGTTGGCGTTCATCCCGCCCGTCTTTGCGAGCGAACTCGATCCGGTCACAACTATCTTCGGCGTTGACTTGACGCAGTCGCTTTTGGCAGGGTTGACGGCAATGGGTTCGACAGTCGCGTCTTTGCTCGTCATTTATCGTTCCCTTAAAGGGAAAGTCACGAAACTCGGCACGGACACGGACGGGTTCTTGCGGTCGATGAAAGACAAGTTGGAAATGCTTGTCACGGGCGAAATGGAAATGCAGGACTTCGTTACGGAAATCACGACGTCGATCGTGAGTATGAAAGACGTTTTGACAAACACAATCCAAGACTTGAAAGCGGAAAACGGCGCGCTAAAAGGCGAGATTTCGAACATCAAAGAGCAGTTTCCGATATTCGTGCAGTTGGCGCAAGACATCAAGGTATCGGAAAAGAACATTGAATCTATGCTTAAAATCGGGTTTGGGAACATGAAAGAACTCGTTGTGAACGGTTACGCCAAGCAGATATTCAAGGTAGGTGAAGCCGAAGATGAAAACCAAGTTTAAGATTATCGGGTTGCAGATACTCGGTCTTTCGTTCACGGTCGCGCCTATTTTGACAATTATCGCGGTGAATTGGGAAAAATACACAACGGTCGTTCCCGGTCAAGTTATTCCCGAAACGATCAAACTCACGGCGGGCGCAGTTGTCGGTGTGACGTTGGCGTTATTGGCGTCCATCGGCAAGCTGAAACTATCTGGCGGTTGGATTTTTCTCGGCATTATGTTCGCCTTGACATGGGCGTTACAAGCCATCATCGCTGATCTCGTGCTGTTTCTCGGCGTGGCGTTTGCCGGTTCGACGGTGGACTATATCTTCATCAAAGGCGCGGTGGCGAATTTGAAAGAAACGAAAGTGATGACGAAACAGGCCGACATCAACGCTGATTCGTTGGCAAGAGCGTTGGCAAAGGAACTTGGCGGTAGAGTATGAGCGAAGATAGAATCGGGAAAGCGAGAGCGTTCTTCCTGAACAATCTCGGTTTCATCCTTGTAACGGTGGTCGTGGTCGTTTATCTGTTTAGGGGGTTGATTTTGCTTGATGAAACAGGCAAAAACGCTCAACAGATACTCATTGATTCGGCTATCGCTTGGGTAGTCGGCTTCACGATTGGGCGAATGTTGGAATTGCAAGGGTTCTTATCGGGCGACAAAGCCGAAAATGTCAAGAGAACAAAGGAACTTCACGCACAGACGACCATTTCCGTATCAAAAGACATCGAAGTCCTTGATAAATGGTGCGAGGAACAGACCGCGTTGGCGTTGAAAGTCGCGCGCACGCAGATTCTATCGGACGCAGGCTTGAAATATCACACCTATTTCACCGATGACGGCGAGATTATCGACGAGGCGTTAGAGATACCGGTATCGGAAAACAAAATCAAGGAAGAGCGAAATAAGGCCAAACGGAAAGCAATCCACAAAGCGGTGGCTTGTAAGATTACGCCGCTGACGACTAACTCATTGACGACATCGTATCAGACGAAGAAACACGATCCGTATAACTTTGGCAAGACGAAAGCGGAATACTCGCGGAAATCGACCATCTATGCGGCGATCCAAAAAATCATCTTGGGTGTGTCGTTCGGTTACTACGGCGTGAAGCTTATTGAAGATTTTTCGTGGGGGTTGCTTATCTATACCGGAATCCAGACGGCGATATTCCTTGTCATCGGCGGTATAGCGTTATTGAAAGCGTATATCTTCGTCACGGAAGAACAGCGTGAGGCGATGATTAAGAAGATAAACAACTTGGAAAAGTTTAGAAACACCGACAAGTCGAAATACAGAATCAAGGAGGCGGCAACAAATGGCAATGACAACAAATCCATTATCAGCGTATCGGAAGATTGCGCCGGGAAAAGCGGTAACGAAACCACCCCAATCATATCAACCGCAATCATCGAGCAATTTTGAGGATTGGTATAAGCAGAATTACGGCGCGGAATTTGGTGGCGAGTTTTCGCCTGTCAAGCCGGATGACATGGGCTACAATACATGGCAGGCCGGGCAAACGCTGTATGACCTTTACAATACCGAGAAACAAGCCGGCGAAGCGTATGGGCAAAGAATAGGCGACATTGACAAGCAAGCGGACTTCCAGAACCAGCAAGCGTATATTCTGGCTCAAAAGTTACAGAAATATCTCGGCCTTACCGCCTCCGCACAAGGGCAGAAAGGGATTGCTGCCGGTGATTTGATTGCGGCGAACGCAGACTATCAAAACCGATTAGGCAGTATCGCATCCGAAATGCAGGGCTATCGTCAAGACGCCGAGGCAGGCAAACAGACCGCATTGTCAACGGCTAAAAGTCAAGCGCAGCAATCGCTCGCGGAGATTTACGGTCGGCAGGCTCAAAGCGCAGCGCAGGAAGAAACGCAAGTCGGTATGCAGACCGCTGCCGAACAAGAGCAGTGGTATTACAACATTGACAATGTGATAAATCAGAAACTCGGCGCAATGCAAGTTGATAAAAAAACAGGCGAATATAGCGCAGAGGATTGGCAAAGCGTGTGGGATTTATATGAACAAAACAAAGGCAAGTTGAGCGAATCGCAACAACAGATGATGGAGTTTTATTTGAACAATCTCGATCACGAAGAAGCGGTTGAAGAAGCCGAAGAAGAAACAGTGGTAGTTGCAGACGAAAGTATTTCAAAAGAACAACTATCAGAGTTCAAAAAAGGCAAAAAAACCTTTGTAATAAACGGCGTTGAATATGTGACAAGAAATGGGAACGCAACAACTTCATCGCTTATCGCAGGGAAGAAGGAGTTTGATAATGGCGACTATTACAAGGCGGGCAATGGGAAAGAATACGTTTATTATAATGGGTGGTTATATTGGATCAAACGTGCGTAAGGGGGGTTGTCGATGAACCGCGCTGAATGGGAAGAGATGAACAAAAAGGATAAAAGCGCAAGCCCGAACGTCGCAAATGCGGCAGAACCGTACAAGTTTGGTGCAACCACGCTTGACGTTGCCAGCAACATTCTTTTTGGCGCAATCAAAGGGCTTGAAGGGATATACGACCTTGGCGCAACGGCCGTCGGCGCAATCGGCGGCCTTTTTGATAAGGAGTTCAAGAAAGACGTTCAGGAGAAAATCAAATACGATTGGACGGGTAAAAACTTTCAATTCGACATCGAAGGCTCGTTGATCGACCGCATGGGCGCAACAGGTCAAAACATCGTTCACGGAGTATCGCAAGGGCTTGGGCAAATGCTACCGGCGGTTGCGATGAACGCGCTGTTGCCCGGAAGTGGGCTTGCGACCATCGCTGGATCAGCCGCAGGCACAGGCACAGAGAAAGCGTTTCAAGAAGGCGCAGGCTATGAGAAAGGCGCGTTGTACGGTGTCATCGTTGGTGCAGTGGAAGGCGTCACAGAGAAATTGACGGGTGGGTTCACGAAAGGCGTGTTCGGCAAAGGGCTATTGGACGACGCTATCGAAGGCGCGTTCAAGAAAGTATCGAAATCGGCGTTGTTCAGGGTTGCCAAGAACTTTGCGGAGGAAGGCGTCGAGGAAATGATAGCGACCGCAGTCGAGCCGGCTATCCGCGAGATTTACCAGAAAGGCGCAGCGAAAGAAACGTTTACCAAAGAACAAGCCGAAGCGGTATTGTTTGACGGTTTGATCGGTGGCTTGACGGGAATTGTCTATGGCGGAACGGTTGGGCAAATCGGCGCGAAGCAACGGAACGTCTATGAATCAGCGCAAGAGTTAAAGAACATCGACGAGAAAAAAACACGGCTTTGGGAGAAAGACAAGCTTGACGACACGGCCGAAACGAAACTGAATGCCGAAAAGGAAGCCACGCAGTTGGAACTCAAAAAGCGGTTGGCAAAACTTTCGGATGTGAAACGCGAGCAACTAACAAAGAGATTAAACCTTGACCTTGACGAACAAGGGAACTTTCGCTCATACGAAGCGGAAGACGGTTACAATAAAGGCGCATACTCGCCCACGCTTCACGGTAAGGAATCCGCGCTTGCTTACAAGCCTGTTAAAACCGAACTAACGGACGCTCAAAAATCGGCCGTGAAACTGAACTCAACCTTGAATAAGATAATGCGCGTGAAAACGGATGTCGTTGTGGCGGAAGATTTAGGAACTACGCCTGACGGCAACAAAATCGGCGCTACGTTCGATAAAGGCGTTTTGTATATAGATAGTAGCATCGACGATAAAACGCTCGCTAAACGCAAGGTAATCCACGAAATCACGCACTCGTTGGAATCGTTAGGCAAAACCGCATACACGAACTTCCGTGCAGCAATGATGAAAGCCGTTGAAGAAAACGCCGAAGTCAAGGCGCTTCTCGAACCAAACGGCGATTTGTGGCAAGATACTGTTAAAAGGTATCAGTCGCAGTTGGAAGGCAAAACCGCTTTTGAGCAGAACTACATCGTAACTACCGAAATCATGGCACAGTATGCGGAAGTTTTATTCACGGATGAGAAAGTCGTCGAGAGATTGGCACAAGAAAACCGCACGCTCGTTCAGAAGATTTACAATAAAATCAAGAACTATATCGAGTATCTCAAACAACGCAAGGAAAATCCTGAACTTGCGGACTTTTTGCGTCAAGCCGAGAAACTATACAAGAAAGCCCTTGAATCTTCCGCTCAACGTTCCACGCTCACGGACGCCAAAGCCATCGGCGAAATTATGGAAGGCAAGCAGACGGAAACAAAGGACACGGAACGGAAGTCGATCGACAGCGACGGCAACGAACTGACTCCACAGCAAGCGGAGTTCTTTAAGGATAGCAAAGTCCGAGATGAGCAAGGAAGATTGCTGAAGGTTTATCACGGAACGAATAACGGGGAATTTAATGTTTTTGATAAAGAAAAAATTGGCCAAAGAGATATAGGCTATTATGGTAAAGGATTTTATTTTACAAAAGACAAACAAAGCGCCAAAGAATATGGGAATAAGGTTATAAATACATATCTTGATATTAAAAATCCATTGATTATAGGGAAAAATTCTAAATATGGAAGCATTATAGACTACTATTTAATGGAACATGATGGTATTAAAGATTTATCACATGGTAATTTAGGGAAATTATGGAGTGAAAAAAAGATACCAACAAACGAAGTAATCAATGAATATATTAAAACGAATGGCTTTGATGGGGTAATTGCTGAACTATATTCGGAAGATGAATACGTTGCCTTTTCACCCAACCAAATCAAGCTCACATCCAACGAGAATCCGACCGAAAGCGACGACATCCGATATTCGATAGAGGACTTTGGCGAGAAAATCGGTGGCGCACGTAAAGACGTATGGATGCCGAGAGGGCTACAAGCAGGCGATTTGCAGTTTCTTAATGACGCGGAGTTAGATAAATACGTTAAGAAAAACTATGTATGGCGGCCGATAAACTACAAGAAAGAGGCGGAATCTGGCACAGCGCGAGGCACGCTATTATTGTATAAAGAAACACGCGATTCAATCCCAACATCGGTCTATATTTTCCGTAACGCATCGCAAGACGAGAAAAACCAAAAACGGGGAATGTATGTTGACACCATCAACAAAATCAAGAACGGCATAGAGAAAGTAAAAACAGCTGATGACTTGACGAGATTGGTTGATGAGATATTTATTCAGCCCGGTTATATTGAAAAACGGGGCGAAAGGTATGCGACAACGAAATTGTTTTACACGAATCCCGCGCTTGACGTCGCGTTGTTTAATAATTGGCAACGGCGGATCAAGAGATTTGATTTGCTCGATGCTGATGCACAGAGAGAAAAAATCGGCCTTGATACCGTTGAGAAGCAGATAGAAGATTTTAAGATAAAACAAAAAGAAGACGGTAAGTATTACATCTTCAAAAAATCATGGGCAGGGTTCTCGCAAATAGCAGACACTGCATTTGATAGTGAAGAAGTCGCGACCATTACATTGCGTATGTTTTTGGAAAAACAAAAAAACGCAAAACAGACAAAGCGAAAAGAAAGACTTGTTCCACCTCAATTAGACTTTATCAATCGAAAAGGCATTGATTATCGTTCAAACAAAAACATAACCGGTGATGATTATTTATCGGTGTTTAAGTTTCGCGGTGGTGAGTTTGGGAATTGGTTAAATGAATCAGACCGGCAAACATCGCTGAACTATGGTTATGATGCTTTGATGGATTTAGCAGATGCGTTGAACATCACAAAAGAAGGCATATCGTTGAATGGTGATTTGGCGATTGCTTTTGGCGCACGCGGGCAAGGGCTGACCGGCGCGGCAGCACATTATGAGTCTGAAAGGCGCGTTATCAATCTAACAAAGATGTATGGCGCAGGCTCGTTGGCTCACGAGTGGTTTCACGCGGTAGATCATTATATTGCGGGTAAAGATAGCAAAAGCCTTGCGTCGCAGATGAGTTCGTCTAATAAGTTAATACCAGAAAAAACACGCAAGTCATTAGATGACCTTATACAAACGATGAAATATCATACGCGCTTACAAACCGAAGCGGAAACCGATGCAAATATGCAAAGGCGGTATGAATCAGCACAAAAGCGTATTGATCGGGCGTTTTCGGATTATTTCAAATACAATTTTGAAGTGGATCAGACACCGGAACATTTAGCGATGTATGGCAAGAAAAGACGAAATGCAACCGCCGAAGAAAAGAAACAATATCAAGAATTAAAGAAACGCGTGTATAATGGCGACCAACAAGCGTGGATCGAGTTAGACAAATTAAGAAAAACAGTAACAAACAGGCAAATACCGCGTGGCGATAACGCTGCTTCATACACGTTCGATCAGATATTATATCAAATTCCTTCGCTCGATATAGAAAATCGCAAAGCCGCATACGGCTCGGAAAAAGCGCCAACGGTTCGAGAAGAAACAGACTATTTCAAGAACTCAAAACGCATGGGCGAATTAACGCAAAAAGATGGCGGTTATTGGGATTCACCAGAAGAAATGCTTGCGAGAGCGTTTGCAACGTATATACATGATAAAACCAACAAAAACAACGATTATCTTTCAGCTCACGCAGAAGCGATGGTTACTTTGGATGCAGATAAAGACGGTGAGCCGATTATTGTCAAGGCGTTTCCAGAAGGCGAAGAAAGAGTTAAAATCAACAAAGCATTCGATGTTTTATTCGATACCATGAAACAAGATGGTTTCTTTACGGAATTCACGGGCGTTCGGCCATTACAAATCGTTTCTTATAAATCAAACAACAAGGGCGACAGCGGTCAAACCTTATTTGCACAAGAGCCGATGGCGGAAAGAAAAGAGCCACAAGTTAAAGAAATCATCAAAGAAAAAGAAGAAACAGAAATACCACTAACGCCAACGACTGAATTTCATACCACGCCAACGCAAGTTAAGTTGTTCGGCGAAGGGGAAATAGTCCAGTTATCGCTATTTGATGACAATACCCGCTTTTCGATCCTCGCCGCCGACGGCAAGACGCTATACGATGAAAAGAAGATCAAGGACGCTATGACGGACGCTATTGCCGAGCAGTTGCAGTTAGGCGATTACGAATACGGCGAGTTGTCGAAAATTGGCGAGCAAGAAATGATGAAACTGTTCGCGGACGAGATCAAGCAATCGAAGAACAAAGAAGCGACCGCGAAAAAGGTTGCGGAGTTCATTGTCGAGAACGCGGTTGTTGAGAACGCTGGCGATTTTACGGGCGTGACAATGCAGGATATAAACACATACAATTCTCTTAAAAACTATTTGCATAAGTTTAATCTGAACGCTATCAAAGACGAGATAAAATACCGTTTCGACAAAGACAAATCTGTATTTGCCCGTTTTGGCGCACGCAAAGGTCAAATAAGTTTCACCGCCGATGTAATTGCACAAGAGTTAGAATCCAGCGGTATTTTCTTTAAGGGAATAAACGAAGCTGATTTATTTTTTGAATTTGTTGACATGTACAAACAATACTCGGATATGATACATAAACGTGTCAAAGATAACAGACGCTTATTTATGCACAATATGAACGGCTTCATGGTAGATAAAATCATCGAAGATTTGGCAAAGGATATTTTACGTATCATTGAAAACGAAGGTAAACCGGCACTGACGAAAGAAGTCATCAAGGCCAAAAACAAAGAAATCGCGGAGTTGGAGAAAACAGTTATTAGCCTATCGAACGAAATCGCAAAGATTGAAAATGAAGCCGGAGCGGAAACGGAAAGAAGTTCGTCGTTGCGTTCGGAGTTGTACGACAGCCAATATCAAATTGACCGTTTGAACTTGGAGTTGAAAGAAAGCACAAATCAAGTGAGGTCGCTTGTCGAGATAGCGAGTGCCGCAAGAAGTAACGTGCGCTTGTATCAAGATAAATTATTGAACGCGCAGAAACGCCACCGGGCAGAGATGGCGTTATTTGAGCGTATCGACCGCGTGAAGAACCTTACTGAATACATGGGTGCGGGCGTTCAGTTGGCGGATGAAGTCATCGGCTTGATTAAGTTGTTGAAGAAGCAGAAAACATGGCGTGGCAAGCTCACAGCCGACATCCGCAACATCATGAAAATATACTCGCGCAAAACAGACGGGGTGGCGCTGTATGACCTCTTATCGCAAGACGAGAATCTGTATGCTGAAGAAATCCAAGCAATCGCCAATGGGCAAGGTGAATTGACTACCGCCGAAATCATCACGTTAAAAGATGTATTAGACAAGTTCGTTCATGACGTCAGGAAATATGATCGAGTTTATTGGCAAGGCGAAGAAGCGCACGCAACCGAAGTCGGTGCTAACCTTATCAAGGAAACCGGGAAGACAATCCCGTTCAAAAAGGGTTGGTTGGCTGATGAGTGGCGCAAGATTGACAACGCGTTAGAAGCGCCGTATTGGCGGTTTATGAGATTATCGAACTACGATGACAACGGGATTATGGCAAAGATGTTCTGGGAGTTAAAAGGCGCGTTGAACAAGCGCGATGGTTTCAGCATGAAAGTTGTCAAACACTTTGAGGAGTTTTACAAGAAGAACCAGAAACTCGTTGATTCATGGCGTGACACGGTCGATCTAAATGGCGTTAAAATCTCGAAAGGGCAAGCGATGGCGCTTTATCTTTCGTCTTTCCGCGAGCAGATGCAGAACCACCTTTACAACCAGACCGAGAATATCGTCACCGATAAGGAAATCAGCGTCATCCGTAAAGGCACAATCAAATTAGTAGATGAGAAGAAAGCCCTCAAATCAATGCGTGAGGCGTTCGAGAATGCCACAGAACAAAAGATTACGGAAGAGTGGGTGCAAGGGCTGTTAAGTCAGTTCAACGCCGAAGAACGCGAATATATGCGTTTGGTTCACGATTTCTTCAATGTCATCTCGGCGGAAGCGAAAACCGAAACCGATTTTGCGTTGAATGGCATCAGAGGCGATCTGGAAAAACACTACTTCCCGATCCGCGTTGCGAGCGATCAAATCTTCAAGAAAATCGGCGACAAGATGTTCATGGACTTGTTTACGGTCTATAAACCTTCGTTCACGAAGAAAGTCGTCAAGAACGCGAAAAACATGGTCGTCATCGAGAACATCACGGATGTCGTCAACCGCCACGCAAGACAGATGGCGGACTACTACGGCTTTGCGGTCGTGATGAAAACATTTACCAGAATTTGGAACGCCAAGACCGAAAACGGAACAGCTCGCCAAGCGGTTCAAAAAGTCGATCCATTGTTCGAGAAATACGTCGATAAACTTTTCAAAGATATGCAACACAACGTTCCCGAACGTGAGGGTTTTGATAAATTGGTATCGAAGTTCATGGGTTGGGGTGCGACAGCCGCGCTTGCGGCGAATCCGAAAGTCTGGGTAAACCAGATGGTCGCGTTGTTTGCCGGACACGGCATCGGCATCAAATACAGTTCCTTAATGAAAGGGTTAAAAAACGCGCTCAAACAAAAGGGCGACTACTCGACGATGTTTGAAAACTCTCCGTTCCTTTTCGCAAGGTTCAACGATGGGTTCAACGTGGCTTCTGGTGCGTTGCTTGAAAAGAAAGGTCTATTCGGCAAAGCGAGCAAACTGACCGAACTCACCTTACGGCCAATCGAATACATGGACAAGTTGATGATTGCGGCCGTGTGGAACGCAGCGATGATCGACAGCAACAACGATGTCAAGAAAGCGGCGGAAATAACCGAGCGAGCCGTCATCATCACGCAACAGAACTTCACGCCTTTGTTTAGACCGGAGATTCTTCGCACAAACAGTTCCTTGTTAAGACTATCGACGATGTTCATGTCAGAGCCGTTGCAGATGTTTTCGCAGTTGTTCGGCGCAATCGACAGACGCCGTGTCGCAAAGGCATTGAAGAAACGCGCCGTCACGCCCGAAGAACACGCCAATGCCGACAGATTACTCGCCGAAGCGAACAAGAACATGAAGTTTGCGTTCACGACCATTACGGTCGATTTGGTGTTGCTGACGCTGATAGCGCAAGCGTTCTTGTGGATCAAAGGCAAGGATGATGAAGAGAAGTTCGCGGTCGGGTTTGGCAAAGAACTATTGGCTAACTTCATCGGGATGTTTCCATTCCTGCGAGATGCTTATTCCGTGATCGAGGGTTACGACGTGACGAACATGGCATACACAGGCCTGACGAACATTACCAACGCCGGCAAAGAGATATTTACATCGGTTAGTGATGCCGTTCAAGGCAAATACCAAAGCGGGCAAGAGATAAGCGCCGGCATCCGTAAAACGATCATCGGCTTGTCGCAAACGTTCGGCATCCCGGTCAGAAACATTGAATCGTATGTAAAAGGCATCGTTGAGAAAGTATCGCCAAGCGCCGGTGAAACGTATGAGTCGTGGTTTTGGAAAAAATCGGATGCGGAATATCAAAAGGTATTAGACGAGGCTCTGGAAAAAGGCAACGACCGATTGGCAGACACGGTGATCGATTTGATGTTGAAGAAACGGCTCACGGTTGACAACGACACGGTAACAAAGGAAATGAAGCGTTTATACAAGACCGGTCAACAAGTCGTTCCGTCGATCGTTCAGCCGACCATAACGCACAACGGCGAGAGCATCGAATTAAGCGCAAGGGATTACAAGCAGTTCGTCGATGTTTACAGTCAAGCAAACAAGGAAGCGGAAACGCTGATTCAAAGCCAAGCATATCGTGTGTTGAACGATACGGTCAAAGCGGATGCGGTCAAACTGGTTTACGACTACTTCTATAATCTGGCGAAGTCCGAACTTGTTGGCGAATCGACCGCAAGATACATCGACCTTACAGGCATACCGACATACAAGCTCGCGATCATCCTCGCTCAAACGAAAAACCTCACTGCCGACAAAGACGAACAAGGCAAGTCGATTTCCGGCACGAAGAAGTATAAGGTCGAGCGTGCGCTCGTTGGCTTGTATCTCACGCAAGCGCAAAAAAATAAAGTTATGGAGTATCTCGGTTATACAATATGAAGAGGTGGAAACGCCTCTTTTTATTTTATGAAAAAAAACAAAAAAAGTTGTTGACAAAGCAAAAGCGATTTTATATAATGTAGGTGAAAGGGGGTGGTTTAATGTTTGTTTTTGATGCCAGCAAGGTTGAACAAGCGAGAATCGATCAGCGGTATAAAGTGAAAGACCTCGCAAAAGTATTAAGCATCTCGACGGTGCAGATGTCGGCAAAACTCAAAGGCAGAGCAGATTTCAAAGGCGAAGAGATCAGCAAACTATCAAGGCATTTCAATATCAAACCCGGTGACTTCTTTACTGAAAAAGAATAAGGGAGGGTAACAATGGCAATGTTAATGAACCGAAAGGAAATCGAGAAGATCAGGTCAAGAGGTAACTTCGACCAATACGTCAGCGATATGGACATCGCAGAGGACGTAATAGTTGCCTATGAGCGTTCCGGATCAATGCGGTTTCCTTTTTGCAACTGCGAAATAGTTGCAGAAGAGAAAAACGGCGACACCGTATTAAAGGTAGCATCATGATAACCACAGACAAACTAACGCTATCGGTGAACTGGGTTGCTGAAAGAACCGGCTATCGCACGCAAACATCATACTTCGCGCAGATTGTGAACGAAAGCATCTGGTCGATGCGAGCCAGCCATGTCGCTTACGTTTTCACGGAACAGCAAGCCCAAGCGGTTATCGCCAAAGCGCCGTTCGAGGTATCGGTTTCACGCCAAGAACATTGTATTGCGCTAACAAGGGTGAAACGATGATCCAAGTTAAGGATTTAGACCTTTACGAAGCGAAAGACGAGTTTGGCAACACGCACGTAGGAAGAAGGTTGATAACGAACGGAAAAGTGTTCATCAAAAAATGGAAAGGCACGAAAACGATCACGATTCAAGTTCAGCCACACACAGTCAAAGAAATCAAATTATAAAGGAGAATGAAAATGGAAAAAGTTTATTTCACAGTATCAACCTCATCGTATGACAGCAATCCACTACCGTTGGGCTATTGGAAAACGGTTGAGGCGGTTGTCGATGATCTCATCGCGCAAGGGAGCAAAGCGTATGTGACGGTGGAGTATCGGCCAGAACAACAGGAGGAATAACGAAAATGCCGTTATGGGTTAAGCGAGATATGGGTGGTTTGTGGGAGTTGTTTGAGATAAATCACTTGTTGCCACCAAGATATGAAGGAAAGAGTAACGGCTTATACGGAAAAACAACCACTGGTGAAGAAAAGTTTTTGGGCGAGTTCAACGATAAAGAAATATGGGAAATATGGAATCAAATTGAGTTTGCAATAAACCATTGCCCAAATCAAATATTCTATTTACCACAAATAAAACCAAAGGAGAATGAAAATGCCGAATGAAATCGCATTAAAAGAAATCGCCGTAACCTATAAGCTTCCCGTCATAACGTTTGACGCAAATCCGCTTAAAAAACAGGTTGCGAATATTACAAAGCAATACGCCGATTGGGTTGTCAAGGAAGAAGACATCTCGGCGGCGAAAGACATCTCGGCTGCGATGAACAATACCGCAAAAAGCATTTCCGACAAACGTATAGCGATTGTTAAGGAAATCAAGAAGCCGATTGATGAGTTTGAAAACAC
>Ga0123335_1004488_pt1 | contig 18059 bp, 11 predicted proteins | sample BiotimSIPDNA_2_FD_89707 | JGI IMG/M metagenome (GOLD analysis project Ga0123335, IMG submission 89707) | Anaerobic biogas reactor microbial communites from Washington, USA - Biogas_R2 time_0 SIP DNA | ecosystem: Engineered > Bioreactor > Anaerobic > Unclassified | place: Washington, USA...
AAGTCACGTAAGGCGACACCCCCCACATTGGGATGGTCCTGCAGGTAAAAGGCCGCGCCAAACTTGCACACACCATACCCGACAATGCCCATGCGTATCTTTCGGTCCGATTTCGGCGTCCATATGGCGCCTTCCTGCACCGTAGTGTCTGTTTTTTCGAATCCGGCTATTTCCGGGTTCTGCGCGCCGGCCGCCAGATGCAGTCCGGCCATGCCGGCGCCCGCCGCGGCGGTCCACAGAAAAGACCGGCGGGAGAGGCCTGAAGAGGAGGGTTGTTTAGACATTATGGATTCTCCTGATGGTTAAATGGACGTAATGGACAAAATGGACGTGATGGACGCAAAGGACCGTGAGTAAGCTTCTGCGCTAAGGTTCGATGCTTACCATCATATCCTGTAACGTACAAGCAGTCAAATCAAAAATCGTCGTTTCAGGCCGGCCACATCGCGTTAATGGCCGTCAAGGTGGTTTCCACCAGCGCGGCGCCGCCTTCCGGCCCCACCTTGTTGTCCGCAACGCGTGAACTGTAGGCGCCACCGGAAAGGGCCTCCTGCGTGGGCAGATAAGCGCCGCGGTCATTGGCCAGCTGAATGAGAAAGGTTTGTTCCGCGCGGCTGCGCGCCTTGATCTGAAGCCCGTAATCCAGGTACAGCTCGAAAGGATTTGTGGCGAGGGCGACATCCCCCAGGCGTAGCACATGCAGGTCCATGATATAGGTCGGCGCGTCCCCCTGGCTTTCATAGCGTTCCAGCACCCCCCGGGCGCGCCGCAGCAAGGCGGCATTTCCGGACCCGGGCGTGATTTCTCCGGATGCGGTCAGTTTTGCTTCTTCCCCGCGGGCTTCCTCTGCCTCCTCATCGGTGACTTTCCGCGCGGGAAGCTCCAGGGGACCCGCCTGATGGATCAACGTGGGCGACCATACCACGTCGGTCTGCGCCGTTTCCATGGCGTACAAGACGCCATTGACAATGCGCTTCGCCATTTCGCGCATGCCCGGTTCAGAGCGCATGTCCGGTTCGTTCCGTCCGCGCCGCACGAGGTCGCGCGGCGACTGGTCACCCGCCGCGCTAACCACGGCCAACACGCCGAGTTCCGGCGAAAACCGCTTGCGCAGTTCCTCGCGCACCGGACCCCAGAAGTCAGGAGACACATAGAGTTGTCCTTCCACGACCTGTGAAGGACAGGCGATATTGATCACCATACCCGTCAATTTTTTGTGAACATCCCAGGTGAACAGCAATTCCATGCCGTGGTCCTGTCCCGCCAGCGGCCCGCGCCAGTTTTCCTTGTCCGTTTTGCCGTACATCACCATGGAACCATCCGCGTAGACCATGATACGGTTGAAGCCGACGGCGGCATGGCCGACGGCGCGGCTCATACCTGCCGGCCGGCGCGCGTTCCAGGCCTGGGTGATTACTTCGGCAACACGTTCCATAAGGAACTCCCGGTAGGCTTCGGGACCCATCACCCCAGGATCCGCTTCCTTATAGACGCCTGACATCATGGTCGGGCCGGTATGGGTGTGCGTCGCCGCCAGTACAATTTTTTGCGCGTCCACTTCGGGCAAGTCACGGGCGATGCGTTCCCGAACGCCGTCCACCACCTCCTTGGGAATGTGAACCACATCGCAGGAAACCAGAACCGCCTGTTCGACAGTACCGTCCGGAGTTCTACCTTCAATGGCCAGTACGTTGGCCATGCATGGGTCAAGCACTTTTTGGGATACCCGCTCTGCGAACTGGCCCGCCAGTTGCACCGGCATGTCGGGCGTAATGCTCGCGGAGGCCCAGCCGCACAGGAAATTCGATTCCGCCGCCTGCCCGGCAGGCAAGTCGGCATTCTCTTCCGCCCCGGCTCCCATTACGGTGGCTGCCGTCACGACCGCTCCCGCGGCGCCCAGGAAATGTCTCCTGCTCAAGGATTGCATTTGTTCACTGCTTTTCATAATTTTCTCCTTGCCTGGATATTTCTTCCAAGGCCGTTCTGTAAACACAGCCAGTTCCACCTGGCCCACAGGATACAAATCAAGGATTGTCTCTACGGCAAACGCTCTTCCAGGGTTTCAAACGCCAGGGCGCCCGTGGGACACCGGGCGACACATTCACTGGCACATGCCGCAAGCGCCTTTTCCAGCGATTCATCGAAAGGCACGGTCACTTCCATCGTGAACCCGCGCCCCGTAAAGGACATGCCGCAAGGTGCCCGGCTCTCCCGTGTTATTTCGATGCAAATCCCACACTTGATGCATTTTCCGACGTCAAATATTACGTCACCGTAACGTCTGACGCCCCGAGGCAGCGGTCGTTCAGCGTTACGGAACGTTTTGGAGCGTGCTCCGTATGTTGTGGCGTATTGACGCAGTTTGCAGGAGACCGGTGCGTGGCAATCACAATGCAGGCAACGGGCAGCCTCTTCCTCAGGCCGCGAGGCATCCCGGGGGCGCGAACGCGCAGCCTCGGAGAGCCTGTTTTCCGCAAAGGCCGCGGCCTCTTTTTCTTGAAGGCGGCCGATTATCGAATTATATGCACGCGAATTCTGTTTTTCCTTGCGGATAAGATACGCCTGGACGTTATCCGCGGCCCGTTTCCCGGAGGCGACAGACCGAACGGGCATATTTTTCTCTTCAGCGTGGAACACGCCAGCCTTTCCCGGGAAATCAAGCGGACACGCGACGACCACGGCATCGTATTGCTCCACAAGGGACTCGAAGGAAATATCCTTTCCCGCCTCGGTATCCAATACGAACCCGATCCCCGAACGAACCAGGTGCGCAATGTCTTTATCCAATACGGCTCGCGGCAATTGTTCCTCCGAAAACTCCAGGAATTTGCCACCCGCCTGCGGTTGCTTTTCATAAACGCGGCAGGCATGCCCGTAACCGCGCAATACAAAGGCGGCAGCCAATCCGGCCGGACTGGCGCCTATCACAGCGATATTCCTGCCGGAAGGTTCCACCGGGGCGCGTTCCGCGTCCGGCACGCCCGTCTCGCCCAGAAAACCATGAAGATCCCGAATGGCGACGGGATCGTCAAGCGCGCCGCGTCTGCATCCCGCCTCGCAGGGCGCGGTGCATACCCGTCCCAGCGCGGCAGGCATCACCAAAGCCTGTCGCGCCATTGTTCGGGCGGTATCCCTGTCACCGCGCTCCAAAAGGCGCAACATGAGCGGAATGTTGAGTCCGGCGGGACACGCCCGCTCGCACGGGGCTTCACAATCACCCACGTGTTCGCTGAGCATCATTTCCAGCACAGTGCGCCGCGCGTGAAGCACCGCTTCCGAATCCGTCTCAATGACCATGCCCTCTTCAACCCGGGCGGCGCAGGCCGGCACCAGGCGGCCGGTGCGGGTATCTTCCACCACGCAGATCATGCACGAGGTAAGCGGAGGCCTGTCGGGAAGGTGACACAGGGTGGGTACCTGAATACCCAAGCCGGTTGCCGTCTCCAGCAGGGTCGCGTTTTCAGACGCTTCCACCGGGGTTCCATTTATGATAAGCCGCGTCATGGCACTATTCCACCTTCACCGCGTTGACCGGACAGACGATCCGGCAGTTGTCGCACTTTGTGCACAGGTCCTGGTCGATCTCGTGCGCCTCGTAAGGTTTCATGGCGATGGCGCCCGGCGCGCATACCTGCGCGCACTTGGTACAGCCGATACAGTCCTCGTTAATAGTGTAGGTAATAAGGGGCTTGCATTTTCCGGCGGGACATTTTCCCCGAATATGCGCCTCAAATTCTTCCCGGAAATAGCGCAGCGTGGTCAGTACCGGGTTGGGCGCGGTCTTGCCCAATCCGCACAAGCTCTGCTGTTTCACCGCGCGCGCAAGTTCTTCCAGATGTTCCAGGTCGCCCGGTTTCCCTTCGCCCCGGCACAGCATGTCCAGTATTTCCAGCATACGTTTTGTTCCCACCCGGCAGGGGGTGCATTTGCCGCAGGATTCACGCTGGGTGAAGGAAAGGAAGTAATGGGTCATCTCGACCATGCAATCCTTGTCATCCAGCACGACAAAGCCGCCCGACCCCATCATGGCGCCCGCTTCGAGGAGGGCCTCGTAATCCACGGGCGTATCGCACAGCGCGGCCGGAATGCAGCCACCGGAGGGCCCGCCTATCTGCACGGCCTTGAGTTTCCGGCCACCCGCCACGCCGCCGCCGACCTCTTCCACGATCTGCCGGATGGTGCGGCCCATGGGCACTTCGATCAGGCCGCCCCGCGCGATCTTGCCCGCCAGGGAAAACACCTTTGTACCCGTGCTGTGTTCCGTGCCCAACGCCGCAAAAGCCCCGCCGCCGTGCCGCAGGATCCACGGCACCAATGCAAGGGTTTCCGTGTTGTTGACCAGTGTCGGACACCCGTGCAGGCCCTGCTTTGCGGGATAGGGTGGCCGGAACGACGGCGCGCCACGGCGCCCCTCAAGGGAAGCGATCAGGGCGGTTTCCTCGCCGCAGACGAAAGCGCCCGCCCCGCGGGCGAGTCGGATGTGAAAGTGCCGCCCGCTACCCAGGATGTTATCACCGAGGCATCCTTCGCGCTTACAGCAGGCGATGGCCTCCGCGACCCGGGACACGGCGAGGGGATATTCGTCGCGAATATAAAAAATACCCTCTTCTGCGCCGACGGCGAGACCGGCGATGATCATGCCTTCAATGACGCGGAACGGATAGGACTCAAGAATCATCCGGTCCATGAACGCCCCCGGATCGCCCTCGTCGCCGTTGCAGATGACATATTTTTTTCCGCCCGGGGCGTTTCTCGTGGCTTCCCATTTGGCCGCGGTCGAAAACCCGGCGCCACCGCGCCCGCGCAGCCGGCTCGTCCTGATTTCCGTGATAATGGCCTCCGCCGACGGATAGCTCCGGCCGCCGCAGGGTACGCCAAGACAGGCGCGCAATGCATCAAATCCGCCCAGTCGGCGGTATTCCTCAATATCCGTGGGTGCTACCTCACCGCAATGCTCCGTTGCCAGGCGCTGTTGCGCGCCCAGGAAGGCGGCGACTGGGGCATCGCGCACATCCAGCGCGTACCGCTTCGGCACATCACCGCTTTCCTGCGTGTAGGCGTGCCGCAACCAGCGGTTTGCCGCGCCGCGCAGGCGCAGCCAGGAACTTGCGGGTTTGAAGTGCCTCGTCAGAATGACTTCCACATCCTCGGGCCGCACCTTGGCGTACAGATGCGGCGGTTCTTCCGGCAACAGGATCTCCAGTAACGGGGTCTGATGGCACATGCCCACGCAACTGACGGGTTTTACATGCACACGGACCCCCAGCGCGGCCAGGGATTCCATCAAGGCCCCGTGAATTTTTTTGCTGCCGCCCGCCACACAACAGGAACCCAGGCCGATGCGTATTTCTCCCGGCGTGACCGGTATTGAATCGTCGACCTGCGGCCCATCCCCGCCCGCACGCGCCTGTTCCTCAAGAAAACTTTCCAGCATGCCCGGCACCGTATCCGGTCGAACGTGGCCGAAGGTAACCGTGTCTATCTGGACAGCGGGCGCCAGGGTGCAGCACCCCAGGCAGGCAACCTTCTGCACGGTAAACAGGCCGTCAGCGTCGGTATCCTCGCCATCCCGCAAGCCAAGTTGCTCCGCCACCGCGTCATGAACCTGCGTGGATCCTTTCACATGGCACGCGGTGCCGTCACAAACGCGGATAATATGCCTGCCAACCGGGCTGCGCCGGAACTGGCCGAAAAAGGAGGCCACGCTTTCCACCGCTGCGGGAGAAATATCACTGTTGTCGCAAAGGTGGCGTAATGCTTCTTCGGGCAAATACTTGTACTGTTCCTGTATCGCCTGAAGTAGGGGGATCAACCTGTCCGGGGTCCTTCCGATCCGGTCAAGTATGCGGGTCACCTCAGCTATGTCCAATCGTGTATTCATTCGTTTTAGTATTGTTCCGGCAAGGCCATTTTTGAATTCCGGGGATATGTTCGAATGGCATTACCTTAAGGCTTTTGCATGTCGCAAATCGTAGCATACAATGAAACAAAGAAGGGGCTGACCCCAAAAAACGTACTCAAACCCTTATCTTCACCAACAACAAGATTCTTTTGGGGGGTCTGTCCCTTCTTTGCGCTCTAAAATTAGTACCTTTCGGAACATGTTTCCAATTACACATGTAAACTTGGGAGTAATACCGATGGTTTTGAAGATAATTGGGAATCGTGTCCCAGTCATTCGAACTACATATAGTGAAACTCATTTTTTGTCAACGGAATCGCCTTAGGCGCCTGATCGGGAGTTGAGGAGTCGCAGGCTCCGGATACGGCACAACATGACATTACGGGCGTATAATACCCGCCGAACCACCGAACAAACAAACCCGGCTGGTGTGTGCTATACTTAACGATAAGGTAAGAAGAAGGCGTACTTTCCCGGCGACAGACCTGCGTACCTGTTTCGCCGCGGCCTTCGAGGTTTGTGTATTCATTTCTGGTCTTTATGAATAAATACGGGGATATTAGCAATGCGCAGATTTTTGATTACACCACATTGTCTTTCTGTTGTTGTTCTCCTGGCGCTTTGGGCTTTTCCGGTTTTCGGAGATCCCGTGCCGCGCATCCTCCTGGCCGGCGACAGTTGGAGTGCGCTGATGCAGGCTTTCGACACCTACCAGGAGGTGTTGCCGGAGTATGCCGGGTATGAAAATTACCGGTCCATCGGGTTTCGCAGCTCCGTGGTCGGTATCCAGGCCGATGAATTCATCGCGCCGGCCATGCTCGCCATTGTTGCCGAAGAGATTGCCCTGCATCCGACCATTGATATTGTCCATTTAAGCCTGGGCGGCAATGACATTTTGTACGGCCGTTGGCTGCCCACCATGAGCCCGGAACAGCAGGAAAATTTGTTCAACGGCATCGCGGCGGACATAGAAACGGCTCTCGACTTTATCCTCGGGCAACGTCCCGATATCCGTATCGGGCTGTGCGGATACTCCTTTGCGGACCATGACTATGTTGACGTGCTTCCTACAGAAGCGAACCAGGCCATCACCGCGCTGGAACAAAAGAAACTTGCCCTGGCACAAAGCAAGGACCGTGTCTTTTATATTCACAACCTCGGGCTGATGCAATATACCTATGGCATTCCGCAAGCGGATCCGCCCATCCCCCCCCTGTCCGTGCCCTATCCCGGCGGGTACCCCGATTACGATCCCATGCCCGGCGGCAATATTCTCTACACGGCGCCGGCGGAAGCGCTGGTGGATGGAGACGTTCATCTTACTCCGGATGGATACAAGGTTGTGGCCAGACGCTGCATGGATGAGTTTTACGCGGAATGGCTGTCCTGGCCGCGCGTCCTCGAGGTACAACTGCTGAGCGCCACCGCCGCGCAGGCGGTTTTCCAGGTGCGGTTTTCGGAAGCGGTAACTGGCGTGGACGCCTCCGACTTCACGCCTTCGCTGGAAACCAAGGCCCTCTCTGTTAGTGGCGTTTCCGGTTCAGGGGATACCTATACGGTTACGGTCGCCCTGGACGGCGGCGCCGGTACGGCCCGCCTGGACGTGCTGGATGACGATACGATTCGTGATCTTGACGATAACCCGTTGGGCGGGCCCGGAACAGGCAACGGCCTGTTCAGCTTTAACGGCATTCTAGCGTACCAGGATCCGCCGCCCATCGATGAAGATGATTTTGACGCATTTTTGCTGTATCTGGACACGGCAAGCGCGCCCTATACGGAACAACTCAATGGCTTCAGTTTTGCGCCGGATGTGTGTGACGCCAACGGTGGTTTTCAAATGGAACCCGATATTGAAATCTACGGCAACGGAATGCTGGAAAGCTGTGAGTTCGGTCTGATTCAGGCGTGCCTGCGCAATCCTGACCTGGACCTGCGTCCTTTTGGCGGTATCAGCCACGACGTTGCGCGCGCCGCGTGGGAGCAAAATCTTGCCCAGATGCGTACCGATCTCGGCGGCACGAACGGTCTGGCCCTGTCGGTCCTTCGCGGGCTGGACAGCATTCTCTCGGCTTATTTCCTTCTGGGTGACAATGTTTCCAGGCTGCTGCCTTCCGCCCTTGTTTTCGCGGCCACCAGTTACGAGGAGATCCAACTGGAACTTACCGTGCCCGACCCGATGAACTACCGGATGCTGCCCCGTTTCTTCGCGTTCAACGGAGACGCCGATGGAGACGGGTATACCAATCAGCAGGAGTATGACTATTTTATGCCGCTGGGCGGACGTGACCTCTATATCCAGGCCGCGCTGACGCCCTTTATCACCCTTGAATCCAGCTGCGCCAATACGGAAGGCGGCGTTTTCAGCGAGGGCGACATGTTCTGCCTCGTGGTGCCCGACCCGGTGTCCTATACAAGTTTTCAATGGATGAAGGACGGGCAGCCGCTGAATGACATCGACTCCATTCAAGGCAGCCGCTGGCGCACCCTGCATATCATGTCACTGCGCGTTTCGGACAGCGGCGACTATACCTGCGAATATGACGACGGCTCCAAGAGCCCACGCGTTTTCGGGCCGGTGCATGTGGAAGTGCTCAAAACCACGCCAACAGCAACACCGGTCGGACGCTTTGTTCTTGTGGCGTTTCTTATCCTCATTGGAATCACCGTCCTGTACCGTTTCCGCCCTCGGCATTCGGCGTAGACACTCCATACTATATCCTGCCAAAATTTCGGGAGATGTGGCCATGCGTACTCCAATCGTTTTGTGTGTTTTCCTGTTTACAGCGGTTGTCATGCCTGCGGTCGTCGCGGAAGGCCCCGTAGTGGAAACGGAATTTGCCCGCTGGGAGCTGAACGAGACGGGACGCACCATCGCCCTGTTGGACAAGGCAAGCGGACAAAGCCTCATTGCCCAGGATACACAGGTTCCCTTCTGTCGGATTCGGAAAGGCGATGCTACCCATGACGTCTCCGCGGTAACGGCCGAGGGGGAAACCCTGCATGTTGTATTTGGCGAAAGCGGTATCGAGGCGATCCTGCGCGTGGAGCGGCTGCCCCGGTATTTCATTCTTTCCGTGTTGTCCCTGAGCGACGCGGAAGTGGAGGAACTGACCTTCCTGAATGTGCCGCTGAATCTCACGGGTACGCCTCAAGACGCCTTCGCCGCCTGCGCGTTGGCCCTCGACCTGCAGACCAACGTGCCTGACATCCCCGGTCCCTCGAAGCAATTGCTGGCCACCGCTTACAAACGCTTCGGCATTCCGGGTGCGTCCGTGGCGGTTGTCGCCGCGCCGGCGGCCCTGTTGCGGGAGGTGCTGAAAGACGCCGTCGCCGCGGCGCCGGGCCTGCCCAAACACAAGGACGCCGCCCACCCGCCCATCGGAGGCCCCTGGGCCTTGGACACGCCGGGCAATCGTGGTTCCTATCTCTTTGATTTCGGTTCCCTGACGGAGGAGACCGTGGACCAGTGGATCGACCTGGTGCACCAGTTGGGATTCAACCAGATCGACTTTCATACAGGCTCCTCGTTGCGCTTCGGCGACTGTGCGCCCAATCCGAAGCTGTTCCCGAACGGGCGGGCCAGCGTGAAGGCGGTCATCGACAAACTGCACGCGGCGGGCATCGCCGCCGGGTTGCATACCTATGCTTTTTTCATTGCCAAGGACACCCCTTACGTAACGCCCGTGCCCGACCCGCGCCTGGGCAAGGACGCCACCTTCACCCTGGCGGCGGCCGTGGACGAGGCGGCCACAACCCTCCCGGTGAATGAATCCACCGCGGAGGTCTCCCTGGTGACAGGCTTCTTTGCGCGCAACAGCGTCACCCTTCAGATAGACAACGAGCTGATCGTGTTCGCGGGCGTGTCAAAGGAAGCGCCCTTCGCCTTTATGGAATGCAAACGTGGCGCCCATGGCACCCAGGCCGCCGTCCACGCGGCGGGGGCGCCAGCCTATAAACTCAAGGAATGCTTCGGCCTGTTCACGCCGGACGCCGACTCCACCCTGCTGACGGAGGTGGCGGCCAACACGGCGGACACCTTCAACGAATGCGGCTTCGACATGATCTACCTGGACGCCCTTGATGGTGAAGACATTCTGGGCGGCCGGGAAAACAGCTGGCATTACGGTTCGAAGTTTGTGTATGAAATCACCAACCGCCTCAACCGGCCGGCGCTTTTTGAGATGAGCACCTTCCATCACCACCTGTGGTGCGTGCGCGCGCGCATGGGCGCCTGGGACCATCCCGCCCGGGCCCACAAGCGTTTTATAGATGTGCATTGCGCGGCGAACAACGAGGGCGCCGGCATGTATCTGCCCATGAACCTCGGCTGGTGGGCCGTGAAGAACTGGCAGGACGGCGCCGCGTCGGCCTGGTCCGAGCCCACCTATCCCGATGATATTGAATACCTGCTGGGCAAGGCGCTGGGCAACAACATGAGCCTGTCGCTCATGGGCGTCAATCCGGACAATATCGGCAGCATGCCCATGTACCAGCGCCTGATGCCGCTTTTCAAACGCTACGAGGACCTGCGGCACGCCGGCACGGTTCCCGAATCCGTCAAGGCAAAACTGCGCGTTCCACGCGATGAATTCATTCTGGAAACGGCGGAAGACGGCACGCCCCGGTTCCGTCCCGCCGCCTGGCACAAGCACAAGGTAGATTCGCCCGACCCCTGGAACACCGCCTGGACCGTGAACAACACCTTCTCGCAACAGCCCGCGCGCCTGCGCATCGAGGCGCTCATGGGCGTGGCGCCTTATGATTCGCCGGAGGCCGCCCTTGTCGAAGATTTCGCGGATCCCGCCACATTCGCCCTGCGCAGGACGGCAGAGGGCGTTCAGGCAGGTCTTGAGCGTGTCACCGAGCCAGTGCAGACGGGTGGAGCCAGCGGCCTGTTCACCGCATCGAGCACCCGCGACATGGCAACAGGCAGCTGGGCGCAGATCGGGCGCGCGGCGGCGCCGCCCCTGAACCTCGCGAACAAGCCCGCCCTGGGCCTGTGGGTGCACGGCGACAACAGCGGCGCGCTGCTGAACCTGCAGGTGCTGAGCGCGGCCCATACCGGCGCCGGTGGCATGGGGGATCACTACATCACCCTCGACTTCTCCGGGTGGCGCTACTTCGCGCTCGTGGAATTTGAAAGCGAGCGTATTTCCGAGTTGGGCTGGCCCTATGGGCATCATGCCTACAGCACGTACCGCGAACATGTGGAGTTCGGCGCGGTGGAATCTTTCTCGCTGTGGTACAACAACCTGCCGCCCAGGGGAGCGGCGACCTGCGCCCTCAGCCCCGTCAAGGCGCTGCCGCTGGTGGAAGCGCCCGTGCGGAATCCCGTGCTGACCATCAACGGCGTGACGGTGCGCTTCCCCGTGGAAATCCCCTGTGGCGCCAGCCTGGAATTTCAGGATATGAATACCTGCGTCCTGTACGGCAAGAAAGGGGAAGAACTGGCGCGGGTGACGCCCGAAGGCGGACCGCTGATGCTGGAACCGGGCGACAATCAGGTCAGTTTCGCCTGCGATGCCAACCCGGAAGCGCCCGCACGAGCGAGGGTAACAGTCACAACATATGGCGAGCCATTGACTGTCGAATGAAAATCATTCGGACAAAGGTCTTTTTTTTAGTTCGATGTGGCTCCATGCCGGGTTGCGGCGCATGTCCAGAACTGCGATTACCAGAACGACTTCAGCACGGATTTCGTAGTATATGGAAAATGGGAATCGTTTTGCGGGCATACGGTAATAACCACAGTGCGTCGAATGTATTCCCCCATAAAAAGACAAAGACTCCAAATCAGTGAGTAAAACGTCAAAAAAATAATCACCCAGCCCTTGTTCCTGGCTGTCGTAAAAGTTTCGACCCGCTTCCAAATCCGCCAGTGCATCCTCCAGAATAACAACTTCCCTTCGGTTCATGTGCGGGAAAGTGCCTTTACTTGTTCCAATGTTAAGAAGCGGGAATTTCCGGAATTCAGTTTATCCCCTCTCGTACGCAATATTTCAGCATGCCAATCCGGCGGAAGTATTTCCTTTTCCTCATGACACAAAGAATCCCACAGTGCCTCCATGGCCTGGATTCTTTCCAACATTGACATCTGCTTTATATCCAACTGGGTCATATGTTTATTCTCCATTTTTGTACCACATGTTTATTATAAACGAACGTATACATTGATACAATGGACAGGTGTGGCTATTCACGGTTTTTCCTGAGATAATGCCAAGATGTTTTCTCCAACCTCCTGAACAAAGCGGGCAAATATTGCCTTTAGTTCAGGCTTCTCTTCCAAGAGTTTCTCCGGGTGAAACTGCACGCCTACAATAAACACCTCGTCGGGTCCCTCGATGGCCTCCACGATGCCGTCGTCCGTCCGTGCCGAAACCGTAAATCCCGGCGCGGCGACCTTCACGGCCTGGTGATGGTAGGAATTCACCTCATAGCGTTTCCTGCCCAGCAGTTCATGAAGCAGGCTTCCTTCCTCAATCGTTATATCATGCATGATCTTGCCGCCGCGGTGCTTCACGGCCGTTGCGCTTTGGTGCTGGGAAGGAATGTCCTGATACAGCGAACCACCGTAGAATACATTGATGACCTGGTGTCCCCGGCAGATGCCCAATACGGGCAGGTGGTTGTCCCGGGCGAATTCCAGGGCACGCCATTCCAGCGCGTCCAGCCCCGCGTCCGTTTTCTCCAGTTTGGGATGGGGCGCCTCGTTGTAACGCGCAGGCTCCACATCAATGCCGCCGGGTAGAAGCAGGCCATCAATGCTTTGCAGATTTTCTTCCACCTCCCGTTCCGGCATGCCCTGGCCGATGACCCGCACTGCCGCGCCCTGTTCTTCCAGCGCAGTCCGGTAGGACAGCAGGCGGTCCGTGCCTTCCCGCGTCCATTGTTGATAATGGGAGGCGGGATAAATCACGCCAATGACGGGCATCTCCGCAATCCCGAAGGCCGCCCAACCTGCGAACAGACAAAGCAATAGCGCAAACACGCGCAGTCTTCTGAAAACGGTGAGGTTCATGGATGCTACCCAGCCTTTCCGGTAGGAACACTAATAGGCCGAAACACAGGCTATCATTACGGTTGCTCTTGACCTTCCTTTAGAATGGCCATGCAAATACACAACGTAAAGGAAATCTCTTTGCTATTTCAAGATCGGCGCACCGGAACTCAGCCGCTGCGCTCAAAGAAGAGGGACTCATACTCCATGGAAAAATCCGAAATTTCACCGGCGAGGTACAGCCAGATTTCCAAATCGCCTGTGGCCAGTATGTCAAACATCATCTCGGGACATTCGGCCATGGCCCTGCGGACGTCGGCACCGTGACTCACCAGCGACTTGATGATCGGCAGCCTTTCAGCCTTCGGCGCAAAGGTAAGGGCTGTCTGCAATACACACTGCTCACTGGAGTAATGCGACTCCAACGCCGACACATGGTTGACATCCGCGCCGGCGCCGGCCCAGTAGTCAACCGCTTCCAGGTCACCACGGCAGATGGCGCCCAACAGTTTCGGCGTCGGATCAAAGATTCTCAAAATATTCCTGGAGGATTTACCGCCGCCAATCCGTTTTTCCGCCCAGCGGATAAACCCGGGCACATCGTACCCCTGTGGGAAGGAAGGACAAGAACAGTCCCTATCGTCACAATTGAAAAAATGCCGCCATTCAAGGTTCTCCAACGGGGCCAGAATCGCCTCTTTCATCTGTTGTTTGTCGAAACAGAAACTGTTTCCCGGCAGAGGCTGGTAGGTGCGCCAGGCGACGATGCCGTCCACGCAAAAGACGCCCACCGGAAGGAGCCCACCACATTCCATGTACCCGCAGGAACAAGTTAGAATCTCCCAGTACCCGCTTCGCTCAAGGCTGGATAACAAATTACACCAATGTATCCAGCCACTTCCCGGCAGGGGTTTACCATCAACACAAATGTGCACCCCCTCTTCATCATCCAGCGGAAAAGAAATTTGATTCATAGCATTACCCTTTTTCGTCTAAACACACTTCTCCTGTTGCGAAATTAGGTAAAAAGGGTAATGCGTACTGTGCCGGGCGGGTTCTCCTTCTGTCCACCCAAAGAATACCAAAATCGGTCTTTGTTTTTCAAGAGGGTGGCAGGCAGGTTCAGACCGGGATACTCATTTTACAGGTTATCTCCGGTCCGCATTTACACGCTTTGCCACTCCGGATATCGTCTCTCATTCGTTTGGCGGGACTGTGGTAGGCTTCCTGACGGAAATTTTCAGGTTCCCGGAATTCTTTTTCTTTCATTTTTGTGCTTTCACCCCCAATAGATTACAGTAATGAGGTTTAACGCAAGCAAGGAACCTGTTACTATGACCCGACGTGAACGACTGATGCGCACGCTGCGCGGAGAAACGGTGGACCGGCCGCCGGTATGCTTTTATGAGATCAATGGCCTGGACGAGCATCCGGACGATAGCGACCCGTTCAATATCTACTCCGATCCGTCCTGGCGTCCGCTCATAGAATTGGCCCGGGATCACACGGACCGAATCGTCATGCGCGGGGCGGCCTTTCACGGCGTGCAGCCCGATCCCGTTGAAGCACTTTCCGAATCCGAAACTTTCATAAAAAATGGAAGCCGTCATATCCTTCACACGATCCGCGCGAACGAACGCGTTCTAAGCTCCCGCGCCCGGCACGACCCGGGCGTGAACACTGTCTGGGCCGAAGAGCACCTGCTGAAGCATGAAGACGACCTGCGCGCGTTCCTGTCCCTTTCCCCGCCCGATTTCAGCGGCATGCCCGACCTTTTCGGCATCCTGGAGGCGGAACGCGCCTTGGGGGATACCGGCATTGTCATGATAGACACCCCGGACCCGCTATGCCTCGCGGCGTCCCTTTTCGACATGGGGACCTACGGCATGATCGCCATGACACAGCCGGCCCTGTTCCGCGAACTGCTCGATTTTTTCTTCCCCATGCTACTTTCCCGGACACAGGCGGTTGCCGCAGCGCTGCCGGGGCGCTTGTGGCGCATCTACGGTCCGGAATACGCGGCGCCGCCCCACCTTCCACCCGGCCTGTTCCGGGAGTTTGTGACGCCCTATGTAACCCCTATGATAAAAGCCATTCAACAGCACGGCGGTTACGGGCGCGTTCATTCCCACGGCCGGCTGCGCGACATCCTGGATGCCATTGCGGAGATGGGCGCGGACGGCCTAGACCCGATAGAACCGCCGCCCCAGGGCGATGTGGAACTGGGGTGGGTGCGTGCCCGTTACGGACGGGACATGGTGCTGTTCGGCAACCTGGAAATCAGCGATATCGAGGCCCTGCCGACGGACCGGTTCCGTGAAAAGGTCAAACGCGCGCTGGACGCAGGGACGCGAGGTCCCGGACGTGGTTTCGTGCTCATGCCTTCGGCCTGCCCCTACGGGCGCAACCTGCCCGCTTTAACCGTGCACAACTACGAGGCGATCGTTGAGTGTGTTGCGGCCTTGTAGCCCACACATGCTTAGTCATCAGACAATACCCGTCGATATGCAGCCTATACTTCGCCCCTTGCGCGATCTAAAGTTGCTGACATCGAATTACTTGTGCTTTTTCCAAAAGTAAAAACCACTTGTTATAAGTGCTATAAAACACAACACAGCTAAAAGTAGTATGTATAAATAAAAGGCAGAATGCGTTTTAGGAACGATGACCTGTTCATTTGCATCGTACATTACTGTGTTTTCGGGCATTTCAATTCTGAAAAATGATTCTGGCAGCGGCTCATTAATCCGCAAAGAATCCTTTTCGAAAGCAATTCTAGCTCTGGAAGACTCGTGGAAATCAATCATCTCTACCGCCTGAATAATTGAAGGAATATTCCCTTTCTCGTATTCGTCAAATATAGATCCTACTTCTGGACCGGGTTCATAAGTGACACACTCTATCTGGCGTGGAAACCAAATATCATTTATCCAAACATAGTCATCATATTTCCAAGACTCACACGGATAATTTATATCGAATGGATTGTCGCCTTTTAAATCAAGTTTCCCCTCTAAATTGTTTTTCCTTTCGATTAATTCAACGCGCTGCAATGCATCAAGCCGTATATCAAAACGACCGTTAGACGGATGTATGTGACTCAAAACAGTAGAATTCCCCTCTATTCTTATTTCAGACTTACCAATAAGCAAATTATTTTCGAGAGAATCTCTATGAAATAAAGGCTTTTTCATGAACAGTATTTCTATAGGGAAAAGCATGGTATCCGGCCAAGGCGGTGTCCAATTCGATTTAAGATGTTGCCCGAAATGTTGATAGTCACCCTCAACATCAGTAGGGTGAGATTGAAGTCTCGTGAACATTTCATTAAAAAAAGCTGCTTGATAACGAACTCCACCGTCGTAACGATAAACATCCATATAACGATTTTCACCCTCAAAACGATAGGTAACATCGGTGATATCTGGAGGTTGCTGACTCAAAGAATCATAGGGAGATAACCAAGAGAAGGTGACGGTGTAACTGCCATTGAAACTATGTATTGAGTTTATCCAGTATGTGATGGATTCATGCAATTGAACAATATCAGGACTTACAGATATGTTTTCGTCAGAGCCAAACCCGGCCAATGTTATGAATAAAAGGAAGACTGAAAATATAACATATTTAGGAATAGCCACAACCGTCCTTTCCATAAATAGAATATATTCGTATGAACGACGCATTTTTTTTGAAAATGCCATGACGCGCTATGTTTTGTTGTGTTAACTTAAAACTTAAGAAATGTAGTTAAACTCTTGGCGTTTCATCCCATCTATATATACACGGATCACCACAGTCAATCTTGGCTTGTGGACGGTCAACACAACTTGTCCCAAGTAAAACCCAATAACCCAGTTCACATTGACTTTCTTTGTTGCAGTTACAATTTTCATATCCCGGATCGCCAGGTTGAACTGTTTGATCCCCTTTTTTACATACCGTAAAATATGTATCAGTCGTATTGTAACCTCGAATATTATCTACACAACAACCCATTGGATCACACTCTGTTTTGCCTTCTGTACCATGTACCTGATGACAAGTTCGATCTTCACCAGGCGGAGTCTCTAAGCAAGGCAGCGCCGGTCCACCACAAACCAAGCATCCACTTATCTGAACAGTGATGATTAAAAGCAAAATAACAAACAATTTGTTTTTCATAGTGTTTCCTTTCATAGTGTGCAATCCGTTATGTTCACTATACATACACATACTATAGGTAAATGCACTTAAGATCGCAATACTTCCCATGTCGGCACGATACGAAAGCATCAGTAGACTGTATAGTGCCAAAAATAAAATTTTCGTTATATTATATTCGAACAGAGTAACATAACGATTAATGACTTTAGAGACACAAAAAACACCTAGATACACCCATCATAATTACAAAAGAATTGTTCTTATAATCCAATCTGATAGTTTACGTGTATTTTTATTGTTTAGATCTGTGAAATATCAGGTATGCGTTACACTTCCCTTATACCATATCCCATAATGAATGTCAAGCAAATTTTATCAACTTGAAATCAAAAGAATCTGGTTAGGATACGCATACTGGACGTTATTCATTGAATTATTAATTATCAGGTATGTGGCGATTTTATCTATTAAATTCTGGGAACGGTTCTTTCAACGGCACCCATGTCCCTGGTTACCCCGCTCGAGGTCCGTAAACCGCAATGGCGTGCCACGTTGGACCAGCGATAGAGGTGTCCTTTTAAGGGCTCAACATATTCAGGCCGGGAAAGTACGTTTTGAATCGTTTCGCATCGCGCGTTATCAAGGTCAGGTTTTCAATCGCTGCATGGGCACCTATGAAGAAATCGGGCGGGGGAAGAGATTTGGCGTCACCCCGGGTACGGTACTTTAAGAAAACCTTTCCGGCAAGGAATGCCACTTCCCGCGAAATGGGCCGATAGTCAAAAACATCCGAAGGGAGCACTTGTTCCAATTCCTCGATGCGTTCAAAGCATACGGAAATTTCTGCATAAATAATTGGATTGATTACGATACTTCCCTTATTGGCTGCGCTGGACAGGGCATTCGAGGACCATGCATACCATTGTTTGTCGTGGGTGAAAATATCCAGATAAACGCAGGAATCCAGCATGACAGCCATAATTACTGTCCCCGGGTATGACGCAGAAT
>Ga0123335_1004493_pt1 | contig 18042 bp, 17 predicted proteins | sample BiotimSIPDNA_2_FD_89707 | JGI IMG/M metagenome (GOLD analysis project Ga0123335, IMG submission 89707) | Anaerobic biogas reactor microbial communites from Washington, USA - Biogas_R2 time_0 SIP DNA | ecosystem: Engineered > Bioreactor > Anaerobic > Unclassified | place: Washington, USA...
CCGGGCCGATTTCAGGCTCGGGGATATCCACCAGGCGCAGGTCGCCTGCCCCGAAGAGCTGTAATGCTTTCATCATATTCTCCCTTACTGCAGGCTCAGGATGCCCTGGCCCGCAATGGACGCGTTGCCCGCTTCCACGGCTTTGACCGCCATCATGCCGTCAAGGCCTGTCACCAGGGGCTGGCTGTCTTCCCTGATCGCCTGAATGAAGGCGATGTCTTCCCTCAGGTATGCGTCCTCAAAGAGGACCGTCCAGCTTTTGACAAATCCTGTGCGGGTTCCCTCCCCGGGCACCGTCAGTTCCACGGAGTCGCTCCGGTGGCCGCCCACATGCAAAAGCCCCCGGGTGCCCACCAGTTCCACATGGGAATCATAGCCGTATTGCACATAGGCGGCCCCGTCAATCACGTACTGGACGCCGTTTTTCATGGTGCCCGCCATCACAACGCTGTCGTAATAATCCGGATAGGATTCCCTGACCTCAGGGTTGCGGTAATTGCCGCCAAAGGCGCTCAGGGTCCTGTAGTCACTGCCGGAAAACCAGCGTACCGCGTCGATGTCGTGGGAATTGACCTCCGCCAGGATGCCGTTGGATTTCTTCAGCTCATACATCCAGGGCCGCGGCTTGCTGGGCCCGCGGGTGTGGGACTTTATCAGCACCAGATCCCCGATGGCCCCTTCGTCCAGAAGGCGCTTGGCCTCCATGAAACTGCGGTCAAAGCGCCGCATGAAGCCGATTTGCAGTTTCACCCCGGCCTTATCGCAGGCCCCGATCATTTCCCCGCATTCCGCCGCGTTCATCGCCATGGGCTTTTCGCAGAAAACATGCTTTCCCGCCGCCGCACTGTCCTTCACGATGGCGCAGTGCAGGTCGGTGGGCGCCACCACGATGACCGCGCCAACCCGCCCGTCGTTCAGAAGGTCCCGATAGTCGGTGTGCCATTTGGACAGGCCCAACTCCCCGGCGGCTTCCCTGGCTGTTTCTTCGTTCACATCGGCAACCGCTTCCATCCTGGCGCCGGGAACCTTGTTAACCAGGTTGCGCGCGTGGATCATGCCCGCCCTGCCGCAGCCGATCAGGCCAACGCCAATCTCCTCCGGTACTCCCATGCGTATCAACCCTCCCTGTGATTTTGCTGTGCTGCCGCGCAAAGCCGCCTTTGCGCTCGGTCAGTTTTATGGCCGCTTACAGTGTAGCACAGGGCGCTGGCGTTGGCAATCGTTTTTTATCATTTGTTGTTGAATCCTGCCTTCGCATGCTGTTCATTATCCCGCGGCATAATGGCTGACAATGTCCACGGCGGAGCTGGCGTTGATTCCAAAGCGCTCCACACCCAACTGAAGCAGCGCCTCAAATTCTTGGTATGACCGGATGCCGCCGGCAGCTTTCAGCATGATTCTTCCCTGGGTCATCTCCTTGATCCGGGCGATACGGCTGATATTCGCGCCGCCGGCCACCCAGCCGGTGCCGGTCTTGAGAAAATCCGCGCCGGAATCCATCACCAACTTGCAGGCGTCTTCCATCTCCCGATCGTTCAGGCAGTTGAGCTCAATGATGACCTTGGTCAGCGCGCGATGCCCTGCCAGGCTGATGATGCGCTTCAGTTCATCCAGCACATAGCCAAACTCACCGTTTAAAAACCTGCCGACATTCATGACGATGTCCATTTCCTCAACGCCGTCCTCCAGTAGCTGTTCGGCTTCCAGCAGTTTCACCCGGCTGGTGTGCCCGCCTGACGGGAAGCCTACAGGGGCGCCGACCCTTATGTCCGGGTGGTCCCTGAGCATCAGGCTGAGGGCCTTTGTCCAGCCCGGCAGGGTATGCACGTTGATGAAACTGTAATCCTTGGCGATTTCCACCAGGGCTTCTATATCCTCCAGTGTGTGGTGTGTGCGCACCGCGCTGATGTCAATGAGCCTTGCCGCTTTTTCCGGTGTCATGGCGTTGCCTGCTTTCCCGAACGGTTGCGTTCGGCCTGGATGATTTTGAGCCCCGGGTTTAGAGCCAGCATCTGCCGGCGATACGGTTCATCCGGCAAATGATCCGTAATCAGCACATCGCAGCTGGCGAGGTCCCCAAACTTGATCAGGCCGCGCTTTTCAAATTTGCCGTGGTCCATCACCATGATCACCTGGCTTGCCAGCCCCATCATCCGGGTTTTTGCGTTGATTTCAAACACGCTGGTGTCGGTAAAACCCGTGTCCAGCGCGAAGCCGGTGCAGGAAACAAAAGCCTTGTTGGGGAAAAAGCCGCCGGACATCTCCTCATTCAGCTGCCCGGACAGGGACATATTGTAGGTTGACAGGACACCGCCCATGGAGATCATGGTGACATTGTTCTTGCTGTACCGCTCCGCTTCCAGCAAAAGCCTGACGGAATTGGTCAACAGGGAAACCGTCTTGCTGTCATCCACCAAACGCACCAGGTTCAGCAGGGTTGTGCTGTTGTCTACAAAAGCATAATCCCCGCTGGCGAGTTCCCCTTCTGCCAGCCTGCACAGCGCTTCCTTTACTTGGTAATTGGTAAATTCCCTGATGACGGTCCTGGACTCCCGTTCGCCGTTGCTGGGGGCAACCGCCCCTCCGTGGATCCGGAGCAAAAGCCCCTTGGGTTCAAGCTCCTCAAAATCCCTGCGGATGGTTTCCGGCACCACCCCGAAAGCGCTGGCCAGTTCTGTGGTCCTGACGGATCCGTTTTGTTCCAGCAGCGCCAGTATCTTGTTTTGCCTCATCGCAGCAAGCATGCATCCCTCAATTCCCGGCATCACTGGGGTGTCATCCTCAGATTCCGCACATAATGCCACATCATCCCGCATAATCTAACAGAACCATACAAAAATTCACGGCGCTTGTCAATGCCTTTATTGTCCGGCTTCACCAGGGTTTTTCTTGATATAATTTGTGGCAACGGCGTGCATCCGCAGAGGGGCGCGTGATCGGATCAGGCAGATCCAACAAAAATATATGTTGCATTTTGTTGGTTTGTGTTTTAAGATGGCAGTAGAATCATCGGAAGGTGCCTGGCAATATCCTGGGCAAGCCGCCAGGCTGGATGACAAAGACACAGGAGGATATGAATACGCATGGACAACTACAGGGAGACATTGCTATCCCCGATCACCATAGGGAACAGGGTTTGCCGGAACCGTTTTGTGATTCAGGCCATGGAGTGCGCTGACGCGGATGAACACGGCAATCCAACCCCGCTGACGGTGGAGCGGTACAGCAACCTTTTCCAGGGTGAGGCGGGCATGGTGACGCTGGAGGCCATCACGGTGACCAAGGAGTCCCGCGGTCGGCTGGCCCAATTGTCCATCATGCCGGAGAACGCCAAACCCCTGGAGAAATTCGTCGGCAACCTGAAGAAAATCAATCCCGATAGCCTTTTCGTTTTTCAGTTGACCCACTCAGGGGAACTGTCCCATCCCGGCTTTTCCCGCCGGGTCACGGTGAAGCCGCTGCATGGTTACGGCGGTGAACTGCTCAGCGAAGAAGAAGTCGATGGCATTATTGACCAGTTTGTCCTGGCGGCCCGCATCGCCTATGACGCGGGCGCTGACGGCGTTGACATGAAACTCTGCCATGGGTACCTGGGCTCCCAGATCCTGCGCCCCTACAACGACAGGAAATGGAAATATGGCGGCGCCTGGGAAAACCGGCGCCAGTTCGCCTATGACCTCTACGAGAGGATCCAGAAGGAGATCAACGATCCCCGCTTCATCATCGGTTCCAAGATCTCCGCCTGGGAAGGGTTTCCCGGAGGCTTTGGCACGGAAGGCCCCGACTCCCCGATTATTGACCTGACGGAGCCGCTTGACCTGATCCGTGGCCTGGAAGACCGCGGCGCTTCCTACTTTGTCGTCAGCGGCGGAAGCCCCTCCATCACTGTTGCGCTCACGCAGGCGGATAAGCACGCGCCCTATTTCGCCTACCTGCACCCCACCTGGGCCAGGGAGTTGAAAAAAGCCGCCAAAAAGGCCGTCATCGCAGGCTCCAACTATTCCGTGTTCCGCGATGGGAGAAACGGGATTCTGGGCGCTGCGCCGGAGGTCAACTCCATGTTCCACTGGGGCGGCAAGTTCATCCGGGAAGGCAAAGTGGACATGATTGCCCTGGGGCGCCAGAGCCTGGCGGATCCGCTGCTGCCGCTGAAGCTGCGCACTGGCCGGGAAAACGAAATCAAGTGGTGCACGCTGTGCGACAACTGCCTGGAGCTTTTGATCCGGCAGGTGGAGATCGGCTGCTGCACCTACAATAAGCATTACACCAATGTGCTGCTGAAGGCCCGCAAGGAGCAGGGGCGCCTCCAACAGTCACATACCTGACAATACAACCGGATGAAGGGAGAATGCTGATATGAAACTCGGTTTTTTCGCCGCCAACTACGCACACCTGAGCCTTGAGGAAGTCGCCAAAATCATGGCGGAGCACGGCTATGAAATGATGGAGATCCCCGCGTACAGCGGCTGCGAGCAGTTTGACTGTGACGAGGTTATCAGGGACGCCGCAAAGGCCGCCGGCCTCAGAAAGATGCTCAAAGGGTACGGGATTGAGATTTCCGCCCTGTCCAACCATGCTGACTCGCTGCTGATTCTGGGCCCCCACAGCTATGATACGGACAAGCTGTATCCCGGCACCAAGGAGGAAAAGATCAAGTATGGCACGGAGAAACTTCTGAAAAGTGCCCAGGCTGCCAACGCGCTGGAGGTTCCTGTGGTCAACGGCTTCACGGGTGTTACCAACTGGGGCCGCTACTTCCCCTTTCCGTGCGCTGACGGCTGGGAGCTGATGGAAAAGGAGTTTGCCGAGCTGTTTGTCCCCATCCTGGACAAGTTCAGGGAATATGGGGTCAAGTTCGCGGTGGAACCCCATCCCAACAACATGATTTATGATATCCACACCGCCAAGCGTGCCATTGACCTGGTGGGCGGGCATCCCGCCCTGGGCTATAACCTGGATCCCGCCAACCTGGTTTATCTGGGCCTGAGGGTTGAGCATTTCATTGATGCCCTGGGCGACCGCATCTTCCATGTGCATGCCAAGGACGGCGAGATTGTGGAGCACAACCTCCCCTATGGCGGCATCCTCATGCAGGGAGACTGGCAGCGGCTGGACCGGGCGTTCCGCTTCCGCATTCCCGGATGGGGCAGCGTGCCGTGGAAAAAGGTCATGACGGAGCTTGCCATGGTGGGATACGACTATGTGCTGAGCTATGAGCATGAAGACGTGACCATGAGCGTGGGGGACGGCGTGGAAAAGGTAGCGGCGTATCTGAAACCGCTGATCATCAAAGCGCCCTATGAAGGGCGCAGGGACAAAATCTTCAACAATCCGCGCAACTGAGCGCCAGGGAGGTTTGCCAGATGGGTGAAAAGATGATGGCGCAGGTGGTTAAAGCGCCTTACCACATGGAATACTGCGAGGTGCCTATTCCCCGGATCAGCGATGATGAGGTTCTGGTCAAGGTCAAGGTGTGCGGCATCTGCGGGTCGGACTGGAGTATCTACACCGGAAACTATGCCGCTGACAAACTGCCCATGATTACCGGGCATGAGTTCTGGGGCGTGGCCGAAAAGGTGGGAAAGAATGTCACGGGGGTGAAGGAAGGTGACCGGGTGGCGGTGGATATCTGCCTCACCTGCGGCACCTGCTATTTCTGCAGGCGGAACGATGGGCTTTTATGCCAGACATTCACACAGCTTGGCATCCACACGGATGGTGGCTTCGCGGAATATGTCAGAGCCCCTGGGAAGAACTGTTACCTGATCCCCGACAGTGTGGACGACTGGGCCGCTGCCTTTATCGAGCCGCTGACTGCGGTTATCCACGCTGGCCAGCGCATGGACGCCGGCATTGGCGCCAGCGTCGCGGTCATCGGCACCGGACTGGGCGTGCTGCACGGGGCCCTGGCCAAGGCCCGCGCCGCAGCCCCGGTGATCGTCATCGGCACCAACCCCGAGAGGCTGGAAATTGCCAAAAAAATGGGCGCCGACTTTGTCATCGACAGCAACCAGACCCCGGACACGGTGGCCGAGGTGCTGCGCCTGACCGGCGGCATCGGCGTGGACTATGTCATTGAATCCGTGGGAAGCGAAAAAACCTATGAACAGGCGTTCAAGATGCTCAGGCGCGGCGGGAAGCTGGAGGCGTTTGGCATCGTGCCCCAGGGCAGGACCGCGGCGCTCGAGCCTTATGAGTTTGTGCTGGGAGAGAAGAAAGTCTCCGGATCCTGTGCCGGCATCGGCAACAACTGGGGGGATGCCATCAAACTGCTTGAATATGGCATCATCGATCCCAAACCCATGTATTCCAAAGCCGTGCCTTTGCGCGATCTCAAGAGCGCGCTGTACGAACTGCACGGAGGGGATGGGGTCCGGAAGAACCGCAGCCTGATGAAGGTGTTTGTATGCCCGGAACTGAAGGAACCCGTCGTTTTCTGATTCCGATTCCTTGACAGCAGGCGCGGCACGCAATTCCGCGCTTGCTTTTCCCTGAGGGGAGGATAAAATTGCCGCATCTTATCGCCTATGACCTGGGCACCGGAGGCATCAAAGCCACGCTCCATGATGAAGCGCTCAGAATTATTGAAAGCGCTTTTGTGGAATATCGCACCCATTGCCCAAGCCCCCAGCGCCATGAACAGAGGCCGGAGGACTGGTGGGCCGCAGTGTGCGCAAGCACCAAGAAACTCCTGGCGTCATCAGGCGTTCCCGCAACAGATGTTGCCGGCGCAGCGCTTTCAGGCCAAAGCCTGGTCGCCATCCCGCTGGATGCGGAAAACGCGCCCCTGCTGGAGCAGGTTCCCATCTGGTCTGACACGCGCGCCCAGGAGGAAAGCAAGGCGTTTTTCGGCAGGGTCAGCGAAGCGGAGTGGTACCTGGCCACTGGGAATGGGTTCCCGGCGCCCTGCTACTCCCTGTTCAAGATCATGTGGCTCAAGAAGCATCAGCCTGAAATATTCAGGCGAACGCGCCGTTTTGTCGGCTCCAAGGATTACATCAACCTGAAACTGACAGGGGTGTTGAGGACGGACCGCTCCTATGCCTCCGGCACAGGCGCCTATCATCTCAAGCGGGAGGAGATGTGGCAGCCCTGTCTGGATGCTGCCGGCATTGATGCGTCCCTTTTTCCGGAACGCGTTCCCTCCCATGCCATTATTGGAAGGGTGAATGGAAAAGCGGCGCGGGAGACAGGCCTTATGGAAGGCACGCCGGTAGCCTGCGGAGCGGTGGACAACGCCTGTATGGCCCTTGGGGCCGTGGGCGTACAGGAAGGCGGCGTTTATGTATCCCTGGGTTCCTCCAGCTGGATTCCCGTCAATTCCAGGGAGCCGGTGCTGGATCCCGTCCACAAATCCTATGTGTTTGCACACGCCCAGGAGGGCCTGTATACCTCCGCTTTTTCAATTTTTGCCGGCGGGAGTTCGTTCAAGTGGGTAAAGGAAACACTCTTGAGCGAAATCGCGGACAGGCCGGACGCGTACGACCGGATGGGCGACATGGCCTCCCAGTCCCCCCTGGGGGCAGCCGGCGTCCTGTTTAATCCCAGCCTGGCGGGGGGAACATCCCAGGACGAAAGCATGCATATCCGTGGCGCTTTTCTGAACCTGAGCCTGGGCTCCCGGCGGGAAGACCTGATCCGGGCGGCCATGGAGGGCATCGCGCTGAATCTTCGCAGTTCGCTCCTTTACCTCAAGGCGCACACGCCTTTGTCCGACCCCATCCTTTTTTGCGGCGGAGGGGCGAAGAGCCCCTTCTGGATGCAGATGTTCGCCGATGTTTTTGGCATGAATGTGATCACCACCAACATCGAACAGGATGCCGCTTCCCTGGGCGCTGCCGCCATCGCCGCCCGGGCGGTGGGCCTTCTGGAGGACTACCAGGGAATCCCCGCGCTGCATGAAACAAGGCGGGCGTTTTCGTGGGACAGGGACCGGCATGCCGCCTACCTTCGCCTGCATGAGGTGTTCACCCATGCGTCAGGGCTTCTGGCCAGCTTTGGCGAAGAGCTGCACAAGTTCCGCTTGGATCGGTGGGGGGACGCGCAGGAATGATCAACACGCTGACCCTCAATCCGGCCATCGACCACATTTTCTATCTGGGCCGCCTGGAGCGCAATGTCACCAACCGCCTCAGGGCGACAGCGGTTTCTGTGGGCGGAAAAGGAACGCATGTATCGGCCAACCTGAAACTGATGGGCACCGATTCCCGTGCCTTCGGCTTCACCTTTGGGCGAAATGGCGAAAAAATCCTGGAGATGCTTGGCGAGGCAGGGGTTTCCACCCACTTTGTTCATGGGGAAGGGCAGGAAAGCCGGGACAATTACCTGCTGGTGGAGGAAGCGTCCAGGGACTGCACCCTGATCGCCCAGACAGGCCCGATGCCGGATGATGAGCAATTATCTGCGCTGATGGATGTGATGACCCGGGAGATCAAGCCAGGGGATGACCTGCTGCTCTCAGGAGATGTCTCCAATTTCCGGGGGCGGGACATCTATGCCTGGATTCTGGAAAGGCTGTCGCATAAAAACCTCAGGGTGTACCTGGACGCCAGCGGGGAGACCCTGAAAGCCGGCATCACCCGCAAGCCGTTTCTCATCAAGCCCAACCTGGACGAGCTGGCGGCGCTGGCCGGCAGGGTACCCACAAGCCTCCAGGAGGTGGCAAAGGCCATTGGGGAGCTGGACGGGCTGGGGATCGAAATTATCGCCGTTTCCCTGGGCGGGGGAGGATCCCTGGTGCGCGCGGGGGACAAGCTCTACCACGCCGCAGCGCCGCGGGTGGCGGTATACAACACGGTGGGCTGCGGCGACTGCTACATGGCCGGCCTCATGCACGCGTTTAGCAGGGGTTTTGCCATGGAGGATACCATCCGCTACGCTACCGCTGTCGCAGCGGCCAAAGCTGAGAACCCCCTGTCGGTGGGATTTGAGCCCCAAAGGGCCCGGGAGCTCATGGATTCTGTCAGCATTGCGCTGATCTGACGCGAAAAGGAGAAGAAATGGATAAACTGTCATATCCGGATATCCGGGAGGAAATGTGCATCACCGCCAGGAACATGTGGGAGCGCCGGCTGACCAACGCCGCGGGCGGCAATTTCGCTGTGCGGGCCGATGAAAACCGCATCCTGATCACCCCGTCCCTGATGTCCGAGCGAAAGCACTGCTGCCTTGAGCCTGAGGATATCCTGCTGATTGACTACGATGAGAACATCCTGGAGGGCAGCGGCAGGCTGTCCCGGGAAAGTGATATGCACATCATGCTCCTGTCCCGGTTTGAGAATATCGGCGCCACCATCCATGCCCATCCTTTTCACTGTATGCCCTACATCGCTTTCGCCAGGCCCATCCCCAATGTGACGGAGGCGACCATGGGACGGGGCGTTGTGGAATGCATCCCCTATACCAAGGCGTATACGCCGGAACTGGCGCAAAAGGTATTCGAGTACTTCGATGCCCGGCGTGAACTGGCGGAGCGCAAGCCCATCGGTGTCATTCAGGAAAAGCACGGCGTGGTGGTGTCAGGCCCGGATTTGTTCATGGCGTACTCGATGCTGGAGCGCATTGAAGCGGACGCTTATTGCGGCATCGCCAAATCCCTTATCTGAGGCGGGGCCTGATGAGGGAGTATCTGGCCTTTGACCTGGGGGCTTCCAGCGGCAAAATCTGCCGCGGAAGCTTTGACGGGTCAAAGCTCACCCTGTCCCAGGCGCATGCCTTTCCCAATCACATCATCCAATTGGGGGAGGGTCTGTATTGGGATTTTCTGTATATTTTCGGCCAGATGTGCACAGGGCTTTTGAAGGCAGCGGCCAGCCGGCCTTTTGATTCCTTTGGCATTGACAGCTTCAACAACGATTTTTCCTTTATCAGCCCGGCAGGCAGCCTTCTGCAGCCGGTCCGTTCCTACAGGGATCCGCGCACACGCCGCCATGAGGACGCCATATACCGCAGAATAAGCCCTCAGGCGCTGTATCGGCTCACTGGCAACCAGCTGGCACCCTTCAACACCTTCATGCAGCTGGCTGCCATGCGGGAAGACCGGGAAGATGCCTGGCTTGACCGTGCGGAACGGCTGCTGTTTTTGCCTGATCTGCTGGGCTACTACCTCACCGGGGAGCAATATACCGAGTATTCTGTCGCAGCGGAAACGCAGATGCTGGACTGGGACAGCAGGGACTGGATTGAGGAGCTGCTGCAGCTGCTGAACATAAGCCGGGAGATGTTCGCACCCATCGTCATGCCGGGAAGCATTGTTGGCCAGGCATCCGCGCCTTTCCTGAGGCAGTGGCAGCTCAAGCCGTTTCGCCATGTGGCGGTCTGCGAACACGATACAGCATCCGCGTTTTTGGCGGCGCCGGCAGGAGCGGATACCGCTATCCTTTCCTGCGGCACCTGGACCATCCTGGGCGCAGAAAACGACCGGCCCATGATCAACGGGTTCGGGTTTCAGCACAACATCGCCAATGAGGGCAGCCTGCCTGGCCATCACCGCATCTGCTATAACGTGATGGGCTTGTGGATTCTCCAGCAGCTCAAGGCCGGCCTGGCGCTGGCGGGGCAGGAATACACCTATGCCGGAATCCAGGAAGCTGCCCTTGATTCCGAACCCTTTGGGGCATTTATCAACCCGGACGACCCGGTTTTCTATCCGCCCGGCGGAATGGCCAGGACCATTCGTGAAAATACCCTGGGCGGAGCGGGAGCCAGGGATGATTTGGAGCCAGCCGGGCTTTTCCGGTGCGTCTATGAGAGCCTGGCGTTTCAGTACCGCTGGGCGCTTTCAAAGCTGGAAATATTGCTGGGGCGAAAGTTCTCCGCCGTCAGCCTCATTGGCGGGGGCGCAAGGGACCGGGTATTGTGCCAGTTCACCGCCAATGCGCTGGGCCTGCCCGTGCATGCGGGCCCCGTGGAAGCCAGCTCTGCCGGAAATATCCTGGTACAGATGCTGGCAGACGGCGCCATCGCAAACATTGCCCAGGGGCGGGACATTATCCGGGAATCCTTTGATTTATCAACCTATCTGCCCCGGAACGAGGCAACGTGGGAGACGCAGTACCATCGCTTCCTGGCCCTGGCGCACCCGGAGGATAAGTAACTCTGGTGTACGCCTTGCTCGGCCTTCTCTGCCGGGGTTTCAATGATAAAGCAGCGGAGGATATCCTCCTCATACAACATTTTGAAGTTCGTCCCCCAAAGGATGATGCAAATATTCATGAAGGCCGTATCATAGATGATATCCCCGCCGAAGTCCAGCCGTTCCGGGCTGCCCAGCGATGCCGGGAGCGCATCGGGCAAAGAGATTTTCAGGCGGCGGCCGTCCCGGCCCGTCCATAGGAGATCATCCATGCCGTGCACCCGGCGGTTCCCGTTCTCAACGGCGGTGGCGGGGTTGATCCACTGGTAAATTTTTCGCACGCGGATTTCAGCGGCATCCTCCATGGAGAAATATAAAAACAGCGCTTCCGGTTTGCGGTTGGCGGCCTTCCCATACAGGTGCAATCGGGCTTCAAGGCCCTGGGGAATGGGGGAGAGGCGCATCCTGAAGCCCGCCGGGCAGCGTGCGTTCATCTGCGGGGCCATTTCAAAACTCCCCTCGATTAGCAGCGCGCCATGGTCAAGGATCATATGGATTATCTCCGGCATATGGTTGGTGGTTTCCCGGGGATAAGCCCCTGTGGCAACATCTGGAAGATACCTTTGCTGCAGTCAATGGAGGAAAACACATAGGCTCGGCAGAAGGATATCATGGACCTCAGCGAAAAGTCATTGAAGCATCTGGTGTATCGCGTCTTCAAAAGCTGAAAACCGGAAGCAAATAGCGCAGGGGTGCGGTGCTCTGCTGCATTGAGCCATTGAGTTCCTTTCATGTGAGCAGTGGCAACATGACTTGCATTGGAGCTCCAGTGCACTATTACACTTTCCAGGCTTTACCGGCACCAAGGTACCGGCGTACTTGAACATCCAAGGCTGTGAACACCCGTATGCCCTATCAAACAGGGCACGAATGCCACGAAGGGAAAGCACAGAAACCTCTCCCCGCATGGAACCCGGCCAAGGATTCAGGCGGGGAGAGCGTATACGTGAGATGGGAAACATGAAGCAGACTGGGAAGTCATCAACTCATCAACTGAAAATCGTTTCACATCGGCGGCAAGGAACTGCTGGTACCCACAGCAACCATAACCGATCTGGCAGAAAAACAGGGTATAAAACGCGGGATGTTAAACCAGTTTTGTGATATCGTTTTATCAGCGACTATACACCTCCGCGAGTTCCGCCGCTGTCCTGAAGAGAAGGCCGCGCTCAAGCATGCCATCAATAAGCTTGTCCAGTTCAACCAGCGCATGATCACCGCAGTTCCTGGTGATAAACGCATCGGGAATCACTGTGGCTTCGCCAAAGTTGAACTGGCTTGCCATGGGCCAGAACTCCCAGGGATGGATGTAAAGGCAGACGCATTTGGGTTCCCCGCGCTCTTCACAGAACGCGAGGAAGCTGTCGATTCGCCGGAGTACCTCATCAGCGCCTTCGGTGCGGAACAACGGCCACTGATCCCGATCCCGCTCCAGGCCGGGGTCTTTGCTTTCCATGGCCATGTCCGCGAAGTTGGGAATTTCAAGCACCCTGGAACGCCCCACTTTGGTCCAGTCTTCCCGGCTGGGATGATAGGGGCTGAAGCGCTCCCGGTAGAAGTACATGGGGTAAGAGGCGTCAGCCTGATATCCGAGATCCTCCAGGGCGTTCACCACAGCGGTTGAGCCAAAGAGCCTGGGGCTCCTGAAGGAAACGGGCCTGACGCCGGCGGCCTCCTCCACCCATTGGGTGGCCAGCTTAAGGCGCGGTTTGACTTCATGGGGGAGAAGTGGCTTGACGCCCGGGATGGGAAACAATTCGTCTCCCACTGTCTCGTGATACAGGGAGTGGCATCCCACCTCGTTGCCGCTGTCCCGGACCAGGCGCGCGACCTCCGGATTCTCCCTGGCGCAATCGCCGGTGAAGAAAAAGGTGCCCTTGACGCCTTTTTGGCCAAAAAGGTCAACCAGCCTGGGGGTACCGTGCCTGGTGCCTTCATAGAAGGGCGTAAAGCTGCCCACATCTGTTTCCATGTCTACGCCGATAACTGCGTATGCTTTGTCCATCATGTGCTCCTCTCCATTGGATTTCTGCCACTGCGCGGCTTAAAACGCCAGCTCATACAGTTTGCCGATTGGCGCGCTGAGCACGTTAAGGCCGCTGTGTGTGACGGCGATGCCTTTCTCCCAGCGCACGCCGAAGGTGTCGGTGGAGATATAGGTGTCAATCTGGAAGGTCATGCTGGGAGCGAAACTGTAGTCTGATGAGGTCTCAACCCAGGGGGCTTCCACCTCGATCAGGCCTGTGCCATGCATGGGCCCGTAGACGAAGTTCTGCTCATAGCCGTTTTCCTTGTAGAACTTGTAGAAACCTTTGGCCACATCGCTGGCAGCGACTCCCGGCTTGATTTGCTTTTCCGTCCACTTGTGCGCTTCCAGGCCAAACAGCACCACATCACGGCGTTTGCCTTCCAGCTTGCCCAGGACGATGGGGTAACCGATGGCTGCTGAATAGCCGTCTATCTTGGCCGACAGGTTGAGCTGAACGATGTCGCCCTTTTCAAACTTGCGGTAGGAGGAGCGGGAGATTGCATGGCGCGTGGATGCTTCGGAGAACACATACATGGGAAGGCCCTCATACTCAGCGCCGTTTTCATAGATAACGCGCTGCGCGATACCCACGGCCTGAAGTTCGGTCATGCCAGGCCGAATCTCCTTGATCACCTGCTGGGTGGCCAGGTCAGCGATGCGGTAGCCTTCGCGAAGGCAGGCGATCTCATTGTCCGACTTAATCAGGCGCAGTTCCACCATGATTTTGTCAGCACGCACAATTTCGGCCTCCGGGAAAGCGGCTTTGATCCCCTCCATGGTGATGACCGAGGTGTCCAGATAGGAGGCCACGCCGATGCGCAGTTTCCTTCCTGTGACACCAATCGCCTTGAACACATCGTGGAAAGTATCCGGTATCAGTTCTGGGTAGGCCGGGTCGGCGCTTTCCCGGTATTCCATCAGCACAAAGAGCTTGTCCAGGCGGTTGCGGTCACCCGCGAAATGGCGGCTCTCCGGCCCGCACATCAGCGCCGCGTCTCCGGCGGCGGATATGGCCACGCCCGCGCGCTCAAACAGCGGCCAGAAGCCGGAGAAGTAACGGGCATTGGCATAGTCGGCCTCATTGGAGTTGACGATCAGAGCATCCAGGCCTTCGCGGCGCAGGATGGCGGCCGCGCGCTGTACGCGCTCCAGATACTCGTTTTTGGGGATATGGATTGTTCCGTGGCTAGACATATTTCTTCCTCCTAATAATGTTATTGATGGTAAAAAATCTCCAACATATCAGCGTAATACTCCTGAAGGCTGTGATGGAGAAAACAGGGCTTGGTGAGTTTCCACCAGCGCTGCGTTACCGGATCCTCCGCCATGGCGCGCATATCCGCGTCGTAATCGCTGCCGTGGTACTCAAAATAGGCGAACAGCAGGTCGCCCTGCTGGAAAATGGAGTAGTTGCGGATATTGCAGGCGGTGATGGTGTCAAGCACCTCCGGCCATACGGATGCATGGAGCCGCATGTATTCTTCAATTCTGTCCGGCTTGAGGCGCGCGGTTTGGCCGAAGCGTTTCATTATCATCCCCCCTGGCAGCCCATGGTGGTGTAGTAAGCCAGGTTCTCCTGGCGCGCATCCAGCCTGCCATACTGCGCGATAACCGGCACATCGCTCTGGATCCTGGCGGCGTATTGCCTGGACACAGGCAGGGTGTGTTCGCCAAAATGCTCAGGATTATGCGTCTGAAAGCAGCGGACACGCTCAGCCGGTACCAGCATTTTAATTTCCCTGACCGGTTCCTCATCCTCAAAGTACAGGGTGAAAGTCACATTGGCATCCTGCGCGTTGGGATTCAGGATGACATAGGACTCATGGCCCTTCATGAGGCTGTCCCCCAGGGGAGGGCGGTCCCCGTCGGGGAAAAACCAGGTCCTGCTTCCGTCCATCGTGTATTCCTCCTTAAGTCTTTTGGTCTTATTGTTCTCTGGTATTGGAGTCGATCAGCACGACCACCACCAGGATGATCCCCTTAACGACCCACTGCCAATAGGTATTGATGCTCATCAGCACCATGATGTTGCTGATCACCTGCAGGAACAGCGCGCCGATGATGATGCCAAATACCTTTCCCCGGCCGCCGGAGAGCGATGTGCCGCCCAGCACACAGATGGTCATCACATCAAAGAGCAGGAATTCCCCGATGGACACATTGCCGCTGAGGGTTTTGGCGGTCAGCCCCAAAGCGCCCAGGCCGGACAGGAGCGCGCAGAGAACAAACGCCAGCAGGATGACGAATTTGGTGTTGATGCCCGATAGTTTGCTGGCTTCAGGGTTGCCGCCCACAGCGTAAAAACTTCGGCCGATGGAGGTGTGCATGGATAATAGGTATAGCAGCAGCGCAACCACCAGCATCAGGATGACCGGGAAAGGAATGCTGCCCACATACCCCGCACCCAGGTAATTGAAGCTGTTGGGCAGGCCGGAGATGGGCAATCCCCTGGAATAAACATAGTAGAGGCCTTTCAGGATGTTCATCACCACCAGGGTCGCAATAAATGAGGGCATTTTCCCAAAGACGACCAGGGTGCCGTTGATCAGGCCCACCATGGCGGACATGCCCAGAACCAGCACCAGCGCCAATCCAAGAGGAATCCCGTCGTTAACGACAAATCCCGCCAGGAAAATGGACGTCATGCCGATGGTGGAGGTGATGGACATGTCCATGTGGCCGACCAATATGACAAAAAACTCTCCCATGGCAATGATGGACAGGAAGGCGGCTTGCCTGAGGATATTCATGATGTTGCTGGTGGAACGGAACTGCTCGTTGAGCAGGGCGCTGATGGTCACAAGCGCTACAAAGAGGAAGAGTATCATCCATTCCAGAAAGAATGACTTGAAACCGGCCCGGTAACGCCTGCTCTTGATGCTGTAATCACTCATCCTCTTTTACCCCCAACAAGCTATGTATGATGGTCTCCTGGGTCTTCCGTTCGCCTTCCACCATGTCCATGATCTGTCCTTCGAACATGATATAAATCCTGTTGCACAGGCCTATCAGTTCCTCAAGCTCGGGGGAAACCAGAATCACCGCTTTCCCCGCCTTGGCAAGCTCTGTTACCAGCGTGTAGATTTCGTGCTTGGCGCCAATATCAATGCCCCGCGTTGGTTCGTCCAGCAGGAAGATGTCACAGTTGTACAGCATCCATTTGGCCAGCACGATCTTCTGCTGGTTTCCTCCGGACAGTTTTCTGACGTTCTGCCAAAGGGAGTAATACTTCAACTCCAGTTTTTCATTCACTTCATAAGCCGCCTTGCTGGCCGCCGCATGGTCCTGGAAGATAAGCCATTTGCGGTATCGGGGAAAGCTGGGCAGGGTGGTGTTGTCCTTGATATCAAATGACATGTTCAGGCCCAGAAGCCGGCGTTCGTCAGGCACCAGACCCATGCCCTGCCGGATGGCATGCTTGGGGCTCCTCAGGCGGAGTTTCGCTCCCTTGACCAGGATATCTCCGGATACGACCTTGTGGTCACCGTAGAGGGCATGGAGCAGTTCTGTCTTGCCCGCGCCCAGCAGCCCCGCGATTCCCACCACCTCGCCTTTACGGACACTGAGATTGAGATTCCTGAAGGCTTTGGGGGATGTGAGGTCCCGGACTTCCAGAAGCGGTTTCCCCAGGTTTTCGTTGATGGGCGGATAGACTGCCGTCAGCTCACGCCCGATGATCATCCGGATTAGCTCAGGCTTGTTAATCCCGCTCACGCGCCCGCTGCCGATATGGCGCCCGTCGCACAACACTGTGTAAGCGTCACAGCATTCGAAAATCTCGTTGAGGCGGTGGGAGATATAAATGATGCCGATGCCCCTTGATTTGAGGATACCAATGATGCGGAAGATATTCTGGATGTCCTTCTCCTGCAAAACGGCGGTCAGTTCATCCAGGATCAGCACCTTTGGCTCGTGCAGCAGGGCCTTTGCCAGCTGGATGATTTGCTGCTCTGCCGTACGCAGATACTTGACCGGGAGGGTGAGGTTGATATCCACCTGGAGGAATTCCATCAGTTCCCTGGCCCGGCGTGCCAGCTCCTTCCAGCGGACAAATCCGCCCCTGGTGGCATAGTGGCCGGCAAAGATATTTTCGATGCCGTTCATGTCCCGCATCAGCTGGAACTCCTGATGTACCACCGCCAGTTTTCGCGACTGGGACTCGCGGACGGAATACGAGGCGATTTTGATTTTTTCCCCGGACAGGAAAAGCTCACCCCGGCTCATGCGGTTCTCACCAATGATGCATTTTGACAGGGTGGATTTGCCTGCCCCGTTTTCACCCACCAGGCCGTGGCATTCTCCCGGCAAAAGGGTGAAGTCCACATTGTCCAGTGCCCTGACGCCAGGGAACTCCATGGTACATCCCTTTACCTCCACCAGGGGAGCGAAGGCATGCGTATCCTGCTGGCTGGCCGTTTGTTCCATCACACTGATAGGAATCATCTCCTCTTCTACAGCCACAGCCAGCCCAGGGCTTCAATGCCGGAGCATATGATGCCATCATCGTGCTGTCCGGGATTCTGAATGTTGTGTATGAGGCGCTTCATTTCATGGTAGGGATACATGCTGCTTTTTACGCCGCTCTCCGAAACCGGGTTGATATCAAAGAACATCTCCTTCACGATATCAAAGTCCGCTTTGTTCAGCACAAGGATTTCATTCAACAGCGCGTTCTTTTTGGCGGGATCTGTTTCGCCTTCATACTTCAGCGCGGCGAGAACCAGATCATAGATAACGGCATTACGGCGCTGCGCATTGACGATTTTGTCAAAATGGGGGAGCCAGATGCGCAGGCGGGGGTGAAGGGAGAGTTCTTCCCGGATATCCTTCAGCTCCTTGAGCAGCGCCGGATGGTCCGCCTTGGCCCGCAGGATGGCAG
>Ga0123335_1004499_pt1 | contig 18011 bp, 15 predicted proteins | sample BiotimSIPDNA_2_FD_89707 | JGI IMG/M metagenome (GOLD analysis project Ga0123335, IMG submission 89707) | Anaerobic biogas reactor microbial communites from Washington, USA - Biogas_R2 time_0 SIP DNA | ecosystem: Engineered > Bioreactor > Anaerobic > Unclassified | place: Washington, USA...
AACCAGAATCTCGATGTGACTGACGCCGAGACTTGCGAACGCGCGTTTCGGCTGTTCATGAAGCCGCAGGGGGTTACCTTTGTCCGCTAGAAAAGCTTTCACCACCGTTGAGCTGATAACTGTCGCGGCCCTGCTTTGTGGCGCTATCGCCCTGTGGTATTACGTTCTCATGCAGGCTCGCATGCAAAGTGGCGACATCGAAGATGAGCAGTCATTTCATGCTCTGAGCGCCAGTCTTGTCGGTGAGCTCAGGCGAGACATTCGCAGTTCGCTTTCTATATCGTCTTCAGCACCGGGAAAATGGGAAATAGATACAGTTTCGACCGACAGAGAATGTCTGCCAATCAGAGAAACCGTAATTTATGAGCTCAGTCAGGATCGCCTGAAGGTTCGTGTTACAAGGAAGGAGAAGACAAAGACCTATGATTTTTCAAAAGCCTCTGATGGAAAAGAAATCAGCTTCAATATCATTCCTTAGCTTATTCCTGGCTTTGCATGCTACGTTGATGCCATTGCCAACACTTAAAGCAGTTCAGATCGAAATCGGCATCGACTCGGCGGTTACCACTTTCAATGTCGAGCAGCTGAATGCTTCTGGCACCAGCCCGGAACAGCAGGCATCAGAACAGACTACACCGGCTGCTGTTCCAGGCACGACGGTCGCACCGGTCAGTGAACCGGCTGATGAGCTGTCACAGCGTAATCCTCATATTTTTACTCGCCCGCATGCTGTAGAGTCCGTGAGCACCCGTCCCAACGCAACTGTTGAACAAGTTCTGCAGAGACAGGGAACCCCGCAGACTCAGACATTGGGCGGAAAGGGCAGCAAGGAACTGGTCGCTCTGGCCGATGGCGAGGTTTCGCTCGAAGTGTATCTTTATACCTACAGCCCCGCCGACATCGTCGTGCGTTTATACGACGAAGATGGCAACGAGATCAGGTTCGACGGCCAGCCCCTGCTGTCATGGCGGCGTGTCGATGGTTCCTCTTATGCTCCGGTCAGCTTCAAGGGTGCAGTCGATTCATCGAGCATGTTTGAAGAGTCGCCCGGCGATTACTCGCCGACGCCCGGCATTTCTTACAAGATCGATGTAAAAAAAGGGCAGAAAGTAGTTCTAACGACCAGCGGCGGCGCTGAACCGCGCAGCTATGTTAAGGCAACCAGTACCGTATTCTGAATGTTAACTCGATAAGCCGCTGTATTTAGCTCCTGTCGAGTCGGGCGGGCCGGGTTTCTGTGGCGTGTCGGTTACCGTATTTTCGGCCCAGATATCTTCAGGCGGCGGCAGCGTTGTGCCAAAGGTATAATGCTTGCGGAAATAACTCAACAGCTGTCCGGTATCCATCTTGAAAGGATCCTGCGGATCACTGTCGTTGGTGTAACCGTATGGCACATCTATCGGCTTAATCTGAACGTTTTCCTTGGGTATTTTTTTATACCAGCCCTGCTTTTCTTCCCACCAGAAGTAATCATCCGGGTTACAGGTTCCGTTGGCGACCAGTGTTTTGAAATAGGGGTCTTCCCAGGGCGTGCCCTGGTCGAGCTTAACCTTGATTTTTTTTGCGCCATCGCGCAGTTGCGACATGCTCTTGATGTAATCCTTAACGTTATCAGACTGAGTTCCGAGATTCTCTTTGTGCCTCATTTCTTCCCAGTAACCTTTGCCGGTTTTACTGTTGGTCGTCGAGGCAATGTTATACAGGTTGGGGTTTTCCTGCGGTTTGGTGCTGATCTGCGAGAGATAATCGACTCCATGCATGGTTGAAACGAGTTTGAGCAGCGACAGCATTTCGTCACTGACCTTGCTCGGCTGCACTCCAAGCTTGTAGCTGGACATGCCAGAAAAATCTTTTCTGGTGGAAGAAGCCAGCCGCGCTGGTGGCGTGAAGCTGACCCAGAGATTGCTGATGTAAGCTTTGCCGGCGTTCGCGTAAATTTTGTCGTAATCGCTTTCTACATCTACGTCTGGTTCCTGGTTCTGATTGCTTTTTGCGTTAAGCGCCGCAAACATCTTTTCGATATCATCGACTCCCCATTGTGGCGTGCCGGCAGCATTGAACAACCCGACCGCCTGTTGCCCGGTCAGGCTGGTCTCATTTTTGACGCTTTTAAAACTTTCGGTTGTTCCGTCACTTATTGTTTTCATCGGCATGCGATTGATAACGGTTTCGAGAGTGGTTTTCGCAACGTAGTTATATACTTTGAAGCGATCGTCGCGGCTCTCGAGGTTGAGCTCCTTGAACACCGACAGAGGTATCTTGGTGATCTGCACCATCTTGCGCAGGGTCTTGGGCGAGTAGAGGTCTCCAGGCTCTTTCTCAAGCCAGGCAACAGGTTTGCCAACGATAGCATCGCCGCCACTCGAAACTTCGACCGAGGCAATTTTTCCTGAATAGGGAGACACTACCTGCTCTTCGCGGGTCGACTTTTCGCCAGTAGACATGTAGTAGCCAAGAACCATGATCACCTGGCCCATCTTGACCTTCTGGCCAGCGGTTACAGACACACTGATTACAAATTTTCTGCTCTTTTCGGTAGCCCCCTCTTCGCCAGCGTTATCCCAGACTGCATCAGGGTAGATGGGGATTTTTTCGTCGGCATCGATCATCAGCGGGTCGTCGATCAGGTGCCCGGTTGTCAGGTTGTCGGCGAGATAAGGCTCTGGAACCATAATGAATTTACCGAAATAGAGAGCTTTTTCGTCGCCGGAAGTGCCGAGCGCCAGAACTCGTATGTGGTCGAGCAGGGCGCGATACTGCCTCTTTGTCTGAGAGATTTTCACCCAGATCGAGCCATCGGTATTTTCGCTGCCTGATTTCTGCGCTTTAGGGTGAGGGATTTCGTCGATAAACAAGCTTGCTTCAAGCGCTTTGTCGTCTTTGAAATAATCAGCGAGCTTTTCGCTGTGCGAGCTTTTGAACTTTTCTGCGACATTGGGGTTGTTTTCTGGCTGATACCAGCGGTTTTCCATGAGGCGGGCACTTGCAACGTTGAGGGCCGAATAGGCGGCAAAATCAGCTTTTTTGCGGTTGAGCATACTTTTGACTATGCGCATTTCACCCGATGAATAGTATACGTAGCTGATAACCGCGAGTAGAAGAATGGTGCCGGCGGCCAGGCCGATTACCATCGAAAAGCCTCTTTTGCCGACATTTGCACACGTCTCAGTGAAGTCGTTTTTCATAGTTTACCCCTTAATCTCGCGGAATTGACTAACGAAAAAACTTTGCCTGAAGGCTGCCCATCTGGCTTTAACTCTTCTATTTTCAGTTCATATTCGATATAATCAGGCGAAGGTCGACCGACGTTGAGTTCTATGGCACCGCCAACCAGCTTTTCAAGCCTTGGTTCGCCCTTTTTGCCATTCTTCAGATATTCGGTCCAGTTCAACTTGACCAGCTCTCCAAATGGGTCAGAGGGCTTGTCCTTCTTGATAAATACACCGATAAGCTCATACTTGTTATCGAAATAAAGTATCTGATGCACTGTCTCAAGCGGGTTGTCGCCAGTCGGAAAAAGAAATTCCTGGCTGAGGGCCAGTTCTTCTGCGAGCCTGAAGCTGCTAAGTCGCAGATCATGCAAAACATCGAGCCTTTTGGTGGCCGACTGAAAATGCCCGAGATACTTGAACATTGACGCCACCCCGGCCAGCAGCAGCGAGAAAATGCCAACATAAACCATCATTTCTACTACCGTAAAGGCGCGGCGCGAATTATTCATATATCAAGATCACCTGGTATATACATAGGATTCAAGGGCAAAGCTGTGCTGCTTTCTGCCGATATGCCATTTAAATTCGAGTTTAATATTTTTGATCACCCCGGATTGCGGCCCCGGCCCCGGCCTGACTGTAAGCAGAGCTTTGAAATTAGATGTCAGCGAAGTCGTGTCTTTACCAACGCCACCGGCAAATATTTTGAGATAGTCCTGGATATTGGGATTCTCAAGTATCGCGTCGGTCACATCTTTATCAACCATATTTTCGATCGCCATGCCGTCGGCAAGATCGTTGTGCAGAGAACTCAAAAAGCGCTCGCAGATATTCATCGCCACAGTGTAGTCTCTGATCATTGCCTGCTGCGGCAGACCGGTTTCAGAAAATACCTTCAGCGCACCACCACCTACAACTGCCAGTATGGCGATGCCGAGAATCACTTCGACAAATGAAAATCCTCTGTTCTTTTTATTCAAGCTTTACTCCAAGCTCATTGCCTGCTTCTTCGAGGCTGCTGTATTCTGACATATAATTGAGCAGGCCTATGGCAGACAATCCCCAGTGGCACTTTTCCGGGACAGCACAGACATAAAAGGCCGAGTCGCTTTCGCCGATGCCTTCCGATACCATTTCCAGAATTTCAGCCAATGCAACAGAGTTGATCATGGTTACTCCGGTGAAGTCGAACAGAAAACGACGCGTACCAATTTGCCACTGCCGCCGAAACTCCGCGAAAAACAGCTCTGAAATTGACTTCTCAATATAACCGTCAAGCGCAAAAATAAATATGTTGTTTGCCTTTCGGTAGCTGACACTTCCTGACATGCTTGAGACCTTTCACTATAACGGATTTTCGCAGAACCTGGGCTATGCTTATGCTAAGAACCTTTGCCGTCTATGCCAGTCTACAATGAACCGGTTGCAGCTGCAATCGTTTAAAGGCCAATTTTGTCGGCCATTTTTGCGCTTATCATAACCGCGAAATGCATTGTAGCAGTCACTTCTCGGTGCGCTGAGCACCATTGGCGACATTCCATTGAATTTTACCGCCTTTGGCAAGACCCAGTTCTATCTTGACCGGCCCGCCATATTGCGCGCCTTTTTTCTTGAGGAAAATGTGCATGCGGTTGCCGTTTGCGTAAACCGGTCGCCACTCAAGAACTTCACCAGCCTGGCCATTGATCCAGATCTTTTTATTGAACTGCTCGTGGCGATATTTTGGTGGCAGCAGAATAACTGCGACGCCCCCGCGACTATCTGAAATTGGCTTCCACAAAAAGCCGCCGCCAGAACCCATTACTGTTTCACCAGAGGAACCCTGGTCTGCGTCTTTTTGCTCAATGCCGGGGCCGGTTAGCGAAAGGTGCGGGTTGGCGCGGCCAAAGTCACCGGTCAGATTGAGGGTTACTTTGTCGCCCTTTTTAAGCTTGAGCTTGGTCTTCTGTGCCGTTGGGGTAAAATCGCCGCCGCCGACTTCCTGGTTGGACTCTGCAACTTCTTTGCCGTTGACGATAAGTTTGGCCGGGTCTTTGTCGTGACTGCGCGCCCAGCTGATAACTTTTTCATCGTTCACGGTCACCGACAGTTCAGCGTTGCCATAGGTTTCAAGGCATGAGCTTATGGTGACCTCGCAGTCAGAAGTCGCGGTATAAATACGGCTGCCCTGGTTGTCAGACGTCAGGTTGATGGTGCCCTGCTGACTGTCGTCTCCATCGAGAACTTCATCAACAGACGTCATCTGGCTGTCGCCAGCGGCTTCCTGTGCCTGAGCCCAGGTTGTCAGAGTAACTGATACGAGAAAAATTGCTAAAATTATGAGCCTCAATTGTCTACTGGAAGTCTGCATGTTAATTCTCCCTTTTCTGCTCAAATGTGATGGCAGTAATTGTCGGTCATTCAACCATCTTCTGCAATCATTTCCTGACTTTGATAATCCATATCTTTTCTTTATAACGTTTTTTGTACCAATTTTATCATATCAGTATAAAATTTTTTGTTATAATACCTCACATCACACCAATTGTTGCGATAGAGCCAGGAGAATTACAAAGTCGGCTCTTTTGTCGTTATTAATAGCAGGGTAAAGGAGGACTCGACATGGCATTTTCCTTAAAGAAGTTATGCTGCATAATAGCGGTGTTGATGACATCTCTCGTCGTTTTTTCCGGTTGTGGCAATGATGCAGGAAGCCTGACTGCAACGGTAATGGCCGTCTCTGGCAAGGTTGAGATAAGGCAGACAGCCACAGCAGCCTATAAAGATGCCATTGTAAATGATGTTGTCAGCATTGGCGGCATAGTGAAGACCGGTGAAGAATCGTTTGCGAATCTCGGCATAAGTGGTCAGGGTACAGTTGAGCTCAAGTCAGACAGCATGTTCGAACTTGAGCCGGGCAAGGATTATGTCGTTCAGAATGCCGGCATGGCAATTTACAAAATCGAAAAAAACAAGGGTGGCTTCAAGGTCAAATCGCCGCAGGGAGTTACCTGCGTTCTTGGCACAAGATTCATGGTCAGAATATTGGATAACATGACTGTGGTCGGTGTTGAAGAGGGCAAGGTTTCTTTTACCGGCAATAATGGCGAAACGCGCATTGTTGAAGCAAAACAGAAGATAATTGCCGAAGATAAAGAAATTCGTCTGAGCCCCACACCATTTGATGTGGTCAGCGATTCGTTCAACTATCTCAAAATCGACGGTAAATGGGTGCCGAAGGAATAAGATTGCGTCTTGCGCAGATCTGTCATCGCGTGCTTACTTTTCTTTAGAAACCAGATCGCAGACCACTACAGGGTAACCCAGTCTGGTTACGTTGTAATAAAGTATTTTGAAGTCTCCCTTGAATCCTGCAGTAAAATCGCCGGGAACGGGAACCTTGAGTTTGTATACCTTGCCATCGAGGCCGGTAGCCCGCCATGATCGGTTGATCGGGTCATAGCTTTCGAGCTTGAAAATCTTGTGGTCGCCGGGTTTTAGTTCGGCGGCCGATTGGTTTATCTCGAATTTCTGAGTAATCGTGGGGTCTTCCGGGCCATGACTCTCGACCAGGCTGTTGTCAGGCCAGAAAATGTAGATGAGCAGCATGGCTGTCACAATCAGTGCTTTGGCAATATGCCTTTCGCCAAAATTGATCAGAGATTCACCAAGCAGTTCATTTTTTGAAATGTAACGGATCTTGTCGAGACTCTGTCGCAGTTCATTCCATTTAACCTGAATTCCAGCTGATAATAATGAGGTCGTATCTGTGGGATCGCCATCTTTTTGAGTGGCTACCCCAAGAGCTACTTTCAGCTCGATTACAATTTCTTCAAGCAGTTCATGCTTGCTGCCGCGACTTTCGGCAGACATCAGTTCAAGTTCGAAAAGAGTTATGTGGTCGGGTGAAATTTTGAATACTGGTGCAAAATACTTGATCAGGGATATGCGGTTAGTGCTTCTGAAGATTTTGAGCAGAATCTCGCGGGATGTTTCGATTTTGATCTGCAGCAGGGCATTGAGGGCTGATTTCCATGAGCGCTCTATGTCTTCATTCAGCCAGCCGTTAATCTGTTTGAGCAAACCTTTTAAATTGTGTTTTTTGAAGAGTCTGATTGCCTGAGTGGCAATCATTTCGTTCTCGCTCACGCTCAATACTGGCAGATGTGGCAAAAGCCTGGCCGGGTTGAGCTCTGCCAGCATTTTGATTGTCAGCAGGCTTTCTCTGGCAGGCATGCCTTCGAGATTATCTTCCAGCCACTTGATAGCCTGCGAATCAGATGGTTTGAATTTTGCTATTACGTTGAGAATCAATTCGTTAAGGCCGCTGGGTTGCCCTTCCATCACCATTCTGCGTAAAACGACCCTGTCTTCGTCTGACAAGTTCGATTTTGCCAGCATTTCCTGAAGTTTCGCGGCATTGGCGTGCCCGCCTTGCGCTGTTTCTGCAATCGCAACAGATTCCTGGCGTGTTGATGTATCTTTTTTCTCCACTTCTGCTGTTGCCGGAGAAGTCAGCTGAATGGGCGACATGGCTGATTTTTGCTCGTGTTCTTCGGCAACGGAAACTATCTTTATGCCAGAACGTTCCTTTATATATTCAGCGACGCGGTCGAGCGAACTGCTGCAGAAGGTTTCGATGTCTTCCTTGATCAGCCCGGCTATGATAAGGGCTTCTGCCGCTTCGCGTCTGACCTTTACAAGCTCAGGTATGTCGTCTCCGCGCAGCACCTGCATGACGGTCAGTCTCTTGAAAAAACTGGGGTCAGGATTGTTAGCCACCAGATAGGTTATCAGGCGGTAGAGAAAAGGATCCTGTAGAGAGCCGCTGTCTATGAGGCTTAATACGATATTCTGCACGTCTTCAAATGGAAACAGCAGCAGAAAAGTGCTTGCGGATTTTCGGCTGGCCGGATTGGCAAAGATAAGTTCTTCAAGCAGCCTGAGTGCGTGTTTTCGCGAAATCTTGAAGAGAAATCTGATCGATTCTGCTCTGACCATGAAGTTCTGATGGTTGAGCAGTTGCGGCAGAGCTTTGGTCAGATGGTTACGCCCATGTTCTGCCAGAAAAGGTATCAGCCTGATAACGAAAAGCTGATCGTTGGCCATCAGCATTTCTGCCAGTGTGTCAATCGTCTGTGGTTTTGTGGTCAGCTCATGTTTTAGCGAAAACATCGGAATGAGCCTGAACATTTCGTTCTCTTCGCATATAAGCTGTCTAATAGCCAGTTCCTGGTGTTCTACAGGCAACAGAGCAATCTGTCTGATCAGTTCTGCTACATTGTTAAGCTTGCGTGAGCGCCATTGTTGCAGTAGTTCGTCTGAATTGGCGACCGGTGGTGGTGACTGCTCGACCAGCGAAGTATCACTCTGACTGGTTGATGCCAGAAGTGATTCAATCATGGTTTTCAGGTAGGGATCACTTTCGGTTTCGGCGGCATCTTTGAGTTCAGCCCTTACCTTATCGATCTCGATGTGATGATGCAGCTGAAAGATGGCAAGCTCCCTGATAAATTTTTTATCAGATTTAAGATCAGCCAGAAAAATTTCCAACAGATAATGGTTGTCTAAATTCTGCATCGTTGCGCTTTCAGCATTTATTTTCAGGTTGGCCTGGTGATACTGGCAGCTTTGCTTTCTTTCAGGTTGATTCTATCTGCCATTCAATCATCTGTCAAATTCATAGAGCACAGGTGTGGTTATTTGACGGGGCGGATTATCGCGTTGAACTGGCTGGTTGATCATGCCTTGAGATTCAGCCTTAGAACCATTCATTCTCTGCGTTCTGGACAATGATTGTCATGCGTCGTTTTGTTTTTCTATTTCTGCTGAATCTGTTTGTAAATCGGTAGTTCAGCATGGTGGAGCGCAATTGCTGTAATCTCATTCTATATCCGCTATCTGAAATTGGCTTGATATAAGCTCAGCGCGCTGCTATGCCTTCTATCGGGCAACACTTGACCAACCATGGCTGGATCGGTGATGAAACGCCTCAGGACTATATGGCCATAATTTTTATCTGTCGAAGAGTTTGAATGCTCAGTTGCTGGCGAGTTCGGCTGTCCAGGCCTTGAAATCGTTTTCGAACTGGCGAACGCTGAGCCCGGTAACTGTATGCAGGGCTTTTTCCATTTCCATGCCGCTTTTAAGGCTGTTGATGATTTGTCTTGGCGCCGCCATGGTACCGTTCTGAATCAAAAAGCGTGCGTAAAGTCCGGCGAGCTGATAAGCCTTGTGAACTCTTTCTAGCGATTCTTTGCCGAGTTTTCTGATTGCCTGAAACTCTTTTTCGAGTTCTTCGATATCCATGATTTCGTGCGGCGCAGGCACGTAAGGTTTGAATTCAGTGAAGCCATCGTCTTTCTTCTCAGAGAATACCGCCAGACCTTCGTTGAGCCAGGTTGGGCAGCGCCCACCACCCATGATGAAGATTATGTTGTGCGTGAATTCGTGTGTCACCAGCTTGCGCGCAGGCAGCCTGGTGTCTGGCTCTGTTCGCGGAAAGCTGTCGGCAGGCAGAGTCATCGACTTGCCGCCCGAAGCGAAGCCACCAGCCCATGACGTTGGACTGACTTCTTCGAACCTGACCGGGTCAAGTACCAGTATCGAAGTGCGAAAGGCCGGTACACAGGCAAGATCGCCGGTTACCTGCAGGTAGATTTCTTCGAGGCGGTCGTCGAGCAGTTCATGCGTGACATAGGCGTAGGCGCTGTCTACCGGCGTGTAGATAATGAATCTTCGGCCGGCTCGCATCATCATGGCATTTTCGCGAGCCATGCGATCGAGATTGACCATTACGCGTTCGCGTAGATCGCGTTTTTCTGGATCCGAATCGCTTTCGTCGTTTTCGAGAAGTTCGCGCAGGGTCTCCCAGCATGAGACCTCGCTGGCTTCCTGCTTCAGTGCCTGATGGCATTCAGCCAGTTTTTCGAGAATCTTGAGTTCTTTTGGTTTGAGCTCGTAAGCGCGTTTCAGCCGTGGAATAGCCTGGGTATAATCGCGTTTAACATCGGCAAGGTATTCGCCATGTCGCAGAAACAGTTCGAAAGAGTCTGAATAAATCATCTCGGCCAGAAACAGCAGTTGCCTGTCTTCTTCGGGAATATCGGTCACCGGCTGACCCTTGAGAACCGGTTCTATTGCTTCTTTTATTGCGTCGATCCGTTCTTCGGTGAACCCTGCCAGTTCCGTTTCGGCCGCAGGCAGGCAGCTGCCCAGGCTTACGATTATCAGAAATACTGTTATAAACAGGGTTAAGGGCTGTCGTTGGTAGTTTTTCAGCATGAAAACCTCCGCTGTGTTCGCTTCTTTTATTAGTGTACCCCGTTGCCTGAAATGTGTCAAACCGCCATGCTTTAAAGGGCTTCGTTGCGTTTGGTTACTGAATGTCTTATGCTGAAAAAATAAGAATCAGTGCAGGTGGGCTGAGTATGTTCGTTAAAAATTTTCAGCAATTGTCTGAACCGGCGGTGAGTCAGAACTGTGCGCGGCTGCGTAAAGCTGCGCTGTTGGCTTATAACTCGGCTCTCGAATGTGTAGAGCCGGCAAAATTGCTCAGATCGTTTCTATCGCTCGACAATAAGATTCTGAAGGTCGGCGAGAGTCACATTGATATTGGTGCTGGCAAAGTCTATGTCGTTGGCGCCGGCAAGGCCAGTGGCGCTATGGCGGGTGCGCTCGAAGACTTGCTTGGCGACAGAATAACCGCCGGCTGCGTGAATATCCCGCATGAAACTGAGTGCAGCACCAGAATTACCATGCTCAATCGCGCCGGGCATCCGGTGCCGGACGAGAGTGGGGTAGAGGGCTGTCGGCGGATTCTTGAACTGGCAGATGCGGCAGAAGCGGAAGATCTTGTGATCTGCCTGATTTCAGGAGGCGGTTCGAGTTTGCTGCCTTTGCCGGTTCATGGCATTTCTCTGGCCGACAAGCAGAAGATGACCTCGTTGCTGCTCAAGTCAGGTGCTTCTATCAGTGAAATTAACGCTGTGCGCAAGCATCTCAGCGGCATCAAAGGCGGCCGGCTGGCGCGACGGGTATACCCGGCCCGACTGCTTAATCTCATTCTTTCAGACGTTATCGGCGACCCGCTCGATGTGATCGCTTCGGGGCCGACGGTGCCGGATACCTCGACATTCGCTGATGCAGCAGCAGTTTTGCGATGCTACAGACTATGGGATGACGTGCCGGAAACAGTAAAAACACTCTTGACTGATGCTGCCGCCGGCCTGGTCGAAGAAACGCCAAAGCCGGGCGATGTATCGTTTGCCGGGGTTTTAAACCGGGTCGTCGGCAATAATCATCTGGCACTCGTTGCTGCCAGTAACAGTCTTGCCGCTGCCGGCTTTAAGGTAGATGTTGTCAATGAGCCGTGGCAGGGTGATGCCTGTCAGCTTGGGCAAAATCTCGCAGTCAGAGCGATTGCCGCCGCCGACTCCGCAGCTCCAGTAGCAGTCTTGATTGGCGGTGAAGCAACCGTGCAGGTTGCTGGCCATGGTCGCGGCGGCCGTAATCAGCAGGCGGCCCTGGCCGCTGTGCGAGAGCTGGCGGGCCACGCGAATCTTCTGGTTGCTCTGCTGGCGACTGACGGTATAGACGGGCCGACCGACGCCTGTGGCGCTATTGTAGACGGCACCACCCTGGCGCGCGCCCAAAAACTCGCTATGACGCCGGAAACGTTTTTGCAGAACAACGATTCTTACAGCTTTTTTAAGGCTCTTGGCGACATGGTTCATACTGGTTACACCGGCAGCAATGTCAACGATATCTATATGATTCTTTCTGCTGGCTCTTCTGCCCGGTAATTACATTTTTTTGTCATTGCGAGCGCAGCGAAGCAATCCCCCCGAAAACTGAGATTAGCTGGCATCCTGCGCGAAGTCGCAGGATCTCATAAAGCAGCCATTGTTCTTGCGTTTATTCCGCGGCCTTGCACAGATTTGGCTCATCACTGATCAATGCAATTTGTTATATCTGAATCACCTTGCTTTTTGTAGATAAATTATTTATAATCTACTTATAAATAAACGAAAGGTTGAAATGTTTATGAAAAATTCAACGAATTGGCAGGAATTGCCGATAGAAATTATCAAGCAGGGTTTTACCGAAAACCGGCAGTTCTACGAGTGCATAATCTGCGGTCGTGAAATTGAAAAAGGCATGATTTACAAAGATGGCGCGGATCTCTATGAAGCGCGGCGCTTCATGGAACTGCACATCACCCGGGCACATGGTTCTGTATTCGAATATCTGATTGGCCTCGACAAAAAATCGACGGGATTTTCAGAGCACATGTGCAAACTGCTGCGCTGTTTCTACAATCGTTTGCCGGATGCTCAGATACAGCAGCAGCTTGGAATTGGCAGTGCGTCGACCATTCGCAATCATCGATTTGCACTCAAAGAGAAAGAAAGGCAGGCTAAAATTCTTATGGCAGTATGTGAACTTATCAGAGAAAACGAGGTATCGCCGGTCAAGTATATTGAGCCGCACGCGACCGCTACCATGGTCGACGACCGCTACAAAATCACTCCCGAAGAGAATGAAAAAATTCTCAGGAAGTATTTTCCTGATGGTCTCGACGGGCGATTAACGACCTTTTACATTAAGGAAAAGTGCAAACTGGCGGTGCTGCGTCATATCGCCAGCCGATTTGAGTCTGGTCGCAAATACACGGAAAAAGAAGTCACTGCGATTCTCAAGCAGGTTTTCGACGATCATGCCACTTTGCGGCGTTATCTGATCGAATATGGTTTTATGGATCGCACCTCTGATTGCCGTAGTTACTGGCTGATGTCAGCGGGCTGAATATTTAGCTTTCTAACAAAACTATGGGCTGTTGCTTAATTGCAGCAGCCCATTTATTTTCCAGGTTGAGCGATAGACAAGACTATGTTCGTTTGAAACCACATTCACCACAGAATCTGGCTTCAAGAGGCAACGGCAGTCCGCACTGCGGACAGCAGGCCTTGTCGCCTGGCGCGTCTTCAAGTGAAAACACAGTGATAGATTCACTGCCCTTTATCGTTACACCAAAGCGTTCTTCGACAGCGCCGGGCCAGTCAGGTATGGTCTCGTAACATGAGCCGGTAATCAGAACTTCGCCGGGTTTGGCAATGTGGCACAGTCGCGATGCGATGTTGACGCCATCGCCAACTGCGGTGAAATTCGAAAGCTTGGTTGAGCCAACGTTTCCGACAATTACTTCCTGAAAATTTATGCCGATTCCAACCCCATATTCAGGAAAGCCTTCGGCAACCCATTGTGGCATCTTTACTTCGAATGCCCGCTGTATCTGCATGGCAGCCTGAACCGCCGAAAGAGAGGGGTTGGCGTGAATATTTGGTGTGCCAAAAAGAGCCATGGCCGAATCGCCCATGAATTTGTCAAGTGTTCCACGGTTTTTCAGAACGATTTCGGTGATGATGGCAAAGTAACGATTGAGCAGCTCAACCGTCTGCTCAGGCGTAATTGTTTTGGCAAGCGCAGTAAAATTGCGTATATCGACAAACAAGATCGCGATCTGTTTGCGTTCGCCGCCCAGGGTTATGCCATCAGGGTTCTGTTCGAGCAGTTCGATAACCTCTGGGGCAACCATGCTTGAGAAGAGCTTTCGCATTTTTTCGAACTCACTCTTTTGCGCTGTCAGAGCCTTGGTGTTGCTGAGCACCAGGCCAAGCAGAGTCGCCACCATGTTAACGGTGTCGAGATCGTCTTCGCCGGTAAACACGTTGCCGGCATAGGTGCAGATGATGATCAGCTTTTCGATGTTGCCGTCGACACGCACCGGACAGACAATTTTGCAGTCGGGAATTACACCGCGGCGTTCGAGATAGGCGAGATCGTCCTGCTTGCGCAGATGAGCGAGACTCAGAACGGCACCGGTTTCGGCAACATAACCTGGTAGCGAGTCTTCATTGAGAGGAATGATCGGGATTTCTTCGTCTTTGAAGCCGACATAGTGTTCTGCAAGCCAGCCTTCATCGCTGTGCTGATATATTGCACCTTTTTTTATACCCAGCGCCAGGTCGAGAAGATCCCAGCAGCGCTCGAGTATATAGGTGTCCTCAAGAGTGCCGACGAGAATCTTCAGGCGTTCCATGAACGCATGTGTCTTGTCGATTATGGCCAGGTATTTCTGGTGATTGAGTGTTTTTTCGTTTTCGCTGAGGCGCAGCTGGTTTTTAAGCGCTGCCATTTCGCGGCGCAGGTCTTCGAGTTCTTTGCTGGCTCCGCCGCCTGTCAGGCTGTCGAGAAGTCCCATGCTATTTCTCCTCGAGGAATTCTGGCGGCACATCCTCATGCCGCACCAGTTTTCGTTTGAGCAGGTCTCTGACGACAGTGCTCATCGGTATGCAGCCTGATCGCTGGCCGAGGCGCATGACCGAATGAATTTCGTGAATCTTGCGTTGTCTGATAAGGTTGCTGACCGATGGCAGCATCGGTAGAATCTCGTATGCCAGAACACGTTTCTTGTGGTCGGCAGATGGCAGCAGAACCTGTGACAGCACACATTTTAATGAACTTGAGAGCATAAAGCGTATGTTGTCGCGCTGATGTGACGGAAAAATATTGATCATGCGGGTTATACTCTGCACTGCATTCGATGTGTGCAGAGTGGCGACGACAAGATGCCCGGTTTCTGCCGCTTTTAGGCAGGTCTCCACTGTTTCGAGATCGCGCAGTTCACCGATAAGCACAACGTCGGGATCCTGACGTAAGGCTGAGTTAAGGCCGCTGTGAAAGTCTGGCGTGTCTTCGCCGATCTGGCGCTGACTTATAATGGACTTCGGGTATTTGGGAAAGACATATTCGACCGGGTCTTCAATGGTAATGATGTGCAGCGCATGATTGCGCGCGATCAGATCGATGAAACTGGCGGCTGTCGTTGATTTGCCGGAGTTAGTGGCGCCGGTTATCAGTATCATGCCATTGTTTATTTTCAACATGGTATCGGTGACTTCCTGAGTGAAGCCAAGAGTGGCCATTTCAGGTGGTGAAGGCGGTACCAGACGGCATGAAATCGCCAGGCTGTTGCGCTGAAAAAATATGTTGGCGCGCACTCTGATCAGATTGGGAATGGTAAACGAGCAGTCGATCTGCCCTCTCGCCTTGAATGCCTTGCGCTGGTTTTCGTCAAGAAGAGAAATGACGAGTTGTTCCATTTCCTTTGGCGAGAACGCCGGCAGGTCCATGCGTCTGATTTCATTGGCAACTCGCATGATCGGCGGAAAAGCCGACTTGATGTGCAGGTCGTAGGCGCCATGTTTGAGTGCTTCTTCTATTAGTGACAAAAGGGGGTTGCTCATAACAGTCCTTTCCTTTCGAGCCTGGTCATGAGAGCCTCGGGTTCAGGGCTGTATGGAAAGGCCTGGTCGCTGGAGATAAGTTTCTTGACAATCAAGTCTTCAAGGGCTGCATTCATCGAGATCATGCCGATATCAGAGCCCGTTTCGAGAAAAATCGGAATCTGCTCGTGTTTCTCGGTTCTGATCAGATTCGCCATGGCAGGCGTATTGAGCAGTATTTCTCTGACGGCGACCCGCTTGCTGGGATCATCCTTTTTCGGTATCAGAGCCTGCGAGACTATTCCTATCAGCACAGAAGCCAGCTGGTCGCGTATGAACTCGCGGGCATCTGTGGGAAAAACGCCCATGATACGGGCAACGGCTGACGCTGAGCTGCTGGCGTGCAGAGTCGAAATGACGAGGTGTCCGGTCTCGGCGGCAGTAAGAGCGAGTTCCATCGTTTCTGCTTCGCGCATCTCTCCGATCAGTATGACATCGGGATCCTGGCGCAAAGCACCGCGCAATGCTTCCGGAAAGCTCATGAAATCTCGTCGCAGTTCGCGTTGTAGAAACTCTGCTTTGGCATCACGAAACAGAAATTCAATCGGATCTTCAAGCGTAACTACTCGAACCTGATAGTTCTCGTTGATGAACTGCAGCAGCGCTGCGATTGTCGTGCTCTTGCCCGAACCGGTTGGGCCACATAGCAGAAATAGTCCGCGTCGGCGTTGAATCGAATCGACGATTATGCTCGGAATCTGCACTGAATCTATAGTTGGCAATTCAAATGGAATCTGTCTGAAAACGAAGGCAAGAGTCCCCTGTTGTAAAAAACAGTTCACTCTGAAACGGCTGATGCCTGGCACCGAAACTGAGTAATCGACATCTTTGCGGGCTTCGAAAATCCTACGAATGGTGGGAGTGGCGGTTGACTCAAAAAAACGTCGCAGTTCTTCGTCTGTAAGCGGCAGATTTGAAGAAATCTGAATAGTGCCAGCTACTCTGAAAACCGGCGGAATTGCGGAGTGCAGGTGGACGTCTGAAGCTCCCATCTTGTGGCCGAGTTTCAGAATATCGGCTAGTTGCTCATCCATAGGTCAGATCTCCCGGGCGCAAAAATACAACCAGATAAAATAATTGTATCACGAATCGGCAGAATGCTGAAAAATCTGAATGATAAGAGTGTCTTAGCCTGTACAGACACAAACGAAAGTTTCCTGTTGTTCGTTACACTTCAGAATTAGTGATTTATAGCATTGCAAAATGATTGATGCCCATGGTTATTAAAACAACAACCTTCTTAGTAATGTTTTTAAGCATGAACACTGCCTGCGCTCGTGCGCGTAATAGTTTTTTCGCTTACAAGAACAGCTTCGCTGAGCACGAGCACAGATAATTGTTCGTAAATCCGCGGTGGGGGCTCAGTTAAGCAGAATTATAAAAAAAACATCAGCAGCAGTTGACACAATTGCAAAAATCGGTTAGTGTATTAGTAGAGTAATACACCAAAACAGTAAAACACAAGTCGCGGTGCACAGTGACCGGTGTTAACTGTAGAGGCCTGAGATTACCGGTATTATGCCCTACTTTCTTCTGAAGGAGCACATTATGAGATCGATATTATACAAGGACTTCCTCGAACAAAGAATGTACTTCCTGATCATTCTCGCTGTCGCTGTCGTATCTCTGCTTGTCGCGGCCTGGTTCAAACAGCTCGATTCCGGCATCGCCATGTTCCTTCTCTTCGTCCTGCAGGGGCCGCTGTTTGTCTATCTCGCCGCCAATCACCAGATCAGCTCCGAAGTGAACAACCGCACTTTCCCCTTTCTGTTGTCGCTTCCGGTCAGTCGAGGGCGACTCTGGCTCGCCAAGCTTCTTTTCGCTATCGCTTATGCAGTTCTCCTTTATGTTTTCTATTTTATTCTGGCTCTGGTGTGCGGTATGTCTGCTTTTGATTTTTTCAAGTTTTTCCGCTCCAGTCCGGCTCTGGCTATTGGTCTGCCTCTGGTTGTCGTTTCTTATGGTTATTTTACCAGCATGTTGCCGCGAGGCTTTGCCACTATCGCTACTCTTATCACCGGTTCGCTGGCGGTTGCCGTTGCCAGCAGCCTTCTGACGGTAACCACTATCAATCTGGGCCTGCTGATGGTTTTTCTGGTGGTAATTTTTCTGTCGCTCTCGATTATAGTATTCATGTCTGACCGCACCATGACTTCACAGATGCGTGGAGTCAAGGGAATTCTGCTGCTGCTTGCCGCTGCCTTTGCGCTTTCTCTCTGCTGGTCGCTGCTTGGTGCTTTCGCAGAAAGATCATGGCAGATGGATGAAATCAGCAATCCGACCTGGGTTCCTCTCAACGGCGGTCGTCAGATACTCTGGCGTGTGTCTGAGATTCCGCGCTGGTGGGATATCGTCGATACTGACCGCTATTATTCGCGTCGCCTGCTTGTACAGGATCTCGAATCAGGCGAAGTCAGGCAGCTTGGCCGTCGTATGAGCAGTTTTTCTAGTTATGAGAAGGTGGCCAATGAAG
>Ga0123335_1004500_pt1 | contig 18008 bp, 14 predicted proteins | sample BiotimSIPDNA_2_FD_89707 | JGI IMG/M metagenome (GOLD analysis project Ga0123335, IMG submission 89707) | Anaerobic biogas reactor microbial communites from Washington, USA - Biogas_R2 time_0 SIP DNA | ecosystem: Engineered > Bioreactor > Anaerobic > Unclassified | place: Washington, USA...
CAAGCGTCACCGCTTCGTCCACGGGGTGTGCGTGGATATCGACCGATGGGCGCGGGCAAACCCGTCTTGCGTCAACCTTTGCCGCACTACCCTTGAATTTGCTTCGCGGTCCCGTTAGCAGATCAATCTTGAGGCTCCCCGCATGGCCTCCGTCAGGCCCCGGTTTGATGAACTGAAACTTTTCGGCTCCGCTGACGACACGGTAACCGAGGCGTTGGAGTGCTTCGGCAAGTGGTCTCAAACTTTCCGAGTTGATGAGCAACTCGGGCCGTAGGAATAGATCAAGGTCGTTTGTGGATCGGGCTTCGGGCCACTCCTGAAATAGTGTCCGTATTCCGTTCTCGCGGACGTACTCGCGCTTGAGGTAGATGCCGTACCCGCCGCCAATAAATCAGTCGCAGGTCGTCGTGCCGCGTCTCATGGAGCACGTCCGTCAGCGCCGTTTGTAGAGTCGGCATGAGCGTCATTGGCCACCTTCCGTTTCAGAGCCGCGGAGCAGGTAGTCTTTCACTTGTTCGGCGGTTTCCTGGTCGCGTTTGTCGCCCGTCGTGAGTTCGAGGTATGTCTGCACGGGCGATGCCCAGAAAAACCCTTCCTCTTCCCGCGCGTCGAAATAGCGGGGCTGCTCGTCCGTTTGAATTAACTCGACGTTAGGGAAACGGTCGGTTTCCTTGCCGCCCAAGCTGTCTAGCAAAAGGGCGATTTCCGGGCAGAAAACCGAGAGGACGTCTTCCCGCTGCATGACGGCGTATCGCGAGACGGACGACAAGCCGGTTGCCACGATGGGCAATGAAACGGCACCGGCCCGCGCACGCAGCAGTCGCATCAAGCTGGCTTTGTCGCCTTGGATTTTCAGACGAATCCGAGGCTCCTTGTTCGATCGGATGTAGTTGTCAGCCAGCGCCTCCAGCAGTTTGTCCGGCCCGACCAGGCGAATTCCCCGTTGGCGGTATACTATCTGGTCTTCTTCCAACACTTTGAGCGCCTTCGAGACCGTGCCGAGTCCCATTGGCGTCTTTCCCCAATGCGACGAAAACAAGTTTCTCGCGTTGACTGCTTCGCGGACCTGCTGGACGCTACCGAAAAAAGGGCTTGCAAGAAACAGCCGAGCGACCATCGAGGTATTCTTGCGATAAATATTTCTGATCGGCGAGTATGTAGGAAATTGATTTTTTTCGCCTGATCGGAATACAGAAAAACGTCCCGGGGCGACAACTACGCCGTTGCCGCACAAATCCACTCCGCTAATCCTTTTCAGTTCCAACTCTTGAAGCTGAGATTCACGCAGGTAGGGAGTTACCAGCATTGGCAGCGCGCCGGTAGGCAATGGCCCCAATTGGCACTTGCGCAAGGCGTCGTTGAAACCCTTCGGAGTCGATTGGGCCTTGCACTCGACGGCATATTTGGCTCGTTGGCCGCCCCATGACGCAACCAGCATGGCATCCCATCCGGCGCGTTCAGTTTCGATCAGCTTAAAGCGCAGCGGCGGCAAGGCGAGTTGGCCGCGCCGAAGTCGCTCGATGATGTCTGATTTAGTCGGAGGTTTCCTGATATTATTCATTTTCCTTTTATGGAAAATACCACATAATAGGAATATAGTCAAACATCAAGGCCGCCATTGGATGCACAACATATTGTGCCACAACAAGTTACAATATAATATGACGCAATCTTTCATTCAACAACCTGGACTGTCTCTCTACAGCAGCGGGCTGAACAGCTTGGCCAGATTCACCTTCAGCCGTCCGATCAGCGTGTGGGTGTTCCAATCGGCCGCGGTCGCCAGCCGCGATCGCGCGAGGTAATGCTGTTGCAGGTCGTGTACTTGGCCGACGGCCTCCTCGGCATGGACGAACAGGTTCAGTTCGAAATTCAGGGTAAACGAGCGGATGTCGTAGTTCGCCGAGCCGAACATGGCCAGTTCATCGTCGATGACGAGCGTTTTGGCGTGCAACATACCGTCGAGGAAGAGGAACACTCGCGCGCCGTAGCGCATGAGGTATTCGCAGTAGTAAGCGCCCGCCGCGTTGACGAGCCGGTGGTCGCTTTGTTGTGGGATGGCCAAGTCGACGCGGACTCCGCGGAGTGCGGCCAGCCGCAAGGCCAGCAGCATTGCCTCGTTGGGAATGAAGTACGGCGAGGTGATGACCACCCGCCGCCGCGCGAGAAATATCGCCCTCACGATCAGGTCTTGGAAGAGTTCGGTTTGTTGGTCGGGGCCGGTGGGGATCACCTGCACGGCGATCGGTCCGCCGGCGGGTGAATCGGGAAACAGCGCCGGATCGTCGAGCAATTCGCCCGACTCGTAAAACCAATCTTCGAGAAAGATGCCTTGCAACTGCCGGACGACGGGGCCGGTGACGCGGGCCATTACGTCGTGCCATACGCCGGCGCGCTTGTGCCCGTAGCTCGGCTCGACGATATTTTGCGAGCCGGTCAGGGCGACCCGGCCGTCGATGATCGCCAACTTGCGGTGGTTGCGCAAATCGAGCCGTGCGAAGGGTATCCGCCACAGATGCGCCGGCAGCGCGGAATGGACCTGCACCCCGTTGCGGCGCAGATGAGGCGCCAGCCGCTTGAACAGTTTTCGCGAGCCGACCGCATCGGCCAAGACTCGGCAGGCCACGCCGCGCTCGGCCGCGCGGACCAGCGAGTCGGCCACACGCCGGCCGACTTCATCGTCTTGGAAAATGTAAAACAGCAAATGGACGTGATGCTTGGCGGCTTCGATCTCGGCGACCAGGCAATCGATTACTTCCTCGGTCATCGCCATTAGCGAGATGTCGTTGCCCGCCGCGACGGGCAAGCCCCCGGCGTGTTCGGCGAGTTGGGTCAGCACGGCAAAGTCGTCCGCCGGGGCCGGATCGACTCCGCGGCTCGGCTCGGCGCTTGCCGGTCCCGACGCCCGCATTTGCAGCTTGCGCCGCTGACGTTTTTGCAGCCGGCGGCGGCCCAGTTTGTTCTCGCCGATCAACAGGTACAACCCCAGCCCGATCCACGGCTCGAAAAACACGATGGCCAGCCAGGCCAGGCAGGTAGCGGGTTTCTCTTGCCGCAGCACTATCACCGGGAGCATGACCAGACGAATCATCAGCTCGCTGGCCGCAACCAATTCCGTCCAGGATATTATGTCCATGTGAAAATATACGTCGGGATTGACGGGGGTGTAGGTGTTGGCGGAGAGGCAGTCACGTTTTCGTCCCCCCGCCGGTCCATGCACCCGCTCCGGCGGTTCACGCCCTGGGGTGAAACTTTCGATGCACCGCTTTCAAGCGGCCGAGGTCGACGTGCGTGTAGATTTGCGTGGTGGCGATGCTGACGTGTCCGAGCATTTCTTGAACCTGCCGCAGATCGGCTCCGCCGGCCAGCAAATGGGTGGCAAAACTATGCCGCAGTGTATGCGGGCTGACGCCCTGCGGCGATTCGACGCGGGCGGCGTATAACTTCAGCAATTCCCAAATCCGCTCGCGTCGCAGTCGTTTCCCCCGCCGCGACAAAAGCGCCCATTCCGGCGGCGATCCCGCCCGGGCGGCCAGCTTGGGGCGTTCCTCGCGCAGATAGTCCTGGAAAACCTCGATTGCTCGGGCGTTCAGCGGCACCATTCGCTCCTTGTCGCCCTTGCCGCGGCAGATGCAGTAGCTTTCCTCGACGTGTACGTCGCTCAGTTTCAGGCCCGAGATTTCCGACGCCCGGCAACCGGTGGCATAGAGCAGTTCGAGCATGGCCCGATCGCGTCGCCACCACGGATCGAATCGGGCGGGAGCGGTGAACAATCGCTCGACCTGCTCGATGCTTAAAACTCTCGGCACCCGCTCCCAGAGCTTCCGGCTGCCGAGCAATTCGGCCAGATTTTTTTCGAGCACGCCTTCGAGCTGCAAATAGCGGAAGAAAACTTTCAGCGAAACGATGTGCCGGGCGATCGAGGCGGCGGCCAGTTTTTGTTCGTCGAGCCAACCCGCGTAGTCGGCCAAATCGCGAATCGTCAGGGCGGGGATCGAGCGGTCGCCGAGCCACTCGACGAAGCGTTCGAGGTCTCGGCGGTAGGCGGCGACCGTGTTTTCGGCCAGATGGCATTCGCCCGCCGAATAGGCCGTAAACGCTTCGAGGTGCGTTTTGGCCGTCCGCTTCGGTTGCGGCGGTCGGCGTTGCAGCAGTCGGCGTCGCGCGGCGGCCATGGGCAATTCCCCGATATTTCGTTGAAGTCCCGATATATTGTTGGAGTCTTGTTTGACTTGTTTGAAACGAAATCGGCGAAAAACGTTCCTAGATCGGATTCGGATGTTGAAATGGGAAAACTTCAACGGATTTTCCGGCACCGAAACAGCTTGCCCAGCTACTCGCCGAAATCGGCCGTATCCGGTAAAATCCACGGATTGCCCTCGCGTACTCATTGATGTTCAGATTAGCAATGCAACTGCGGAGCAGCCTTTTACCGGGAAAATCCGTCCACCCGTTGGTCGGCTTCGTTGCATTCTTATTCTGACCCTCAATAGTCGCGGGTTGTTTAGAACCGTATTTCCAACCCCGAACTCAGGTTTAACGTCCGGAAGCCCGATTCCTCTAACCCCCGCGCTACCCATGCCAATTGCCACACTCGCCGAAATGACGCACGGCCGCGAGGCCGACCTCTTCCTGCTGATGACGGACAAGGAGGCGTTGACGACCAAGACGGGCAAGCCCTATTTCCGCGTCGGATTTCGCGATGCCGGCCGGCAGTTGAACTTTCCCATCTGGGGCGACTCGCCCTGGGCGGTCGATTGCCGCGACAACTGGACGCCGGGCGTGTTTTACAAAATCCGCGCGGTTTACACGGACACCAATTTCGGCCCGCAATTGGAGATTCGCAAGATCCGCGAGGCCGTCGAGGCGGACGCCGCCGACGGCTTCGATCCGAACTGTCTGTTGCCGAAATCGCGCTTCGATCCGCAAAAAATGTTCGACGATCTGTTGGAGCTTGCCCGGTTGCGGATCGAAAGCAAGCCGCTCCGCAACCTGGTCGAAACGCTTTTGCGGACCAATCGCGAGCAATTGCTCGATCATCCCGCGGCGCGTCGGAACCATCACGCCTACGCCGGGGGACTGCTGGAGCATTCGCTTTCCGTCGCCCGAACCTGCGCGTTTCTGGCCGACAAATACGCCGAATATTATCCCGAGATGCAGCCGCCTCTCGATCGGGGAATGGTCGTCGCCGGCGGCATCTTGCACGACATCGGCAAGCTCCGCGAGTTGGCCCCGCGTCCCGAAGGCGCCGACCGGACGGCGGCGGGATCGCTGATCGGCCACATCCTGCTCGGCCGCGACATGGTTCGCGAGGCCGCCGCCGATTGCGCGCCGCCGCTGGACGCCGAGACGCTGTTGCGTCTCGAACACCTTATCATCGCACATCAGCGTTTGCCCGAATGGGGTTCGCCGCTTCCGCCGATGACGCCCGAGGCGCTGCTGGTCCACTACGCCGACGACATCGACGCGAAGTACCAGATGATGTTTGCCATCTTGCGCGACGACGCCGCGCCCGGCCCCGTCACGTCGCGGAAGAATCCGCTGATGCACGCGGTATATCGCGGCGGGTGATTTCGGCCGCGCTGCGCGGAATATTGTTTGGCCACATCGCGTCTGATATAATAGCGGTCATGGAACGTGCCAAGGAACCGCGTTATAATAATCTGCATCAATTTTTCAACAATCAAGAAACACTAATTTTCACTAATCACCACTAATCACGGATGCAACGATGAATAATTTGTCCGAATCGCACGAATGCGGATGTTGCGCCGGCAGGCGTCGTTTTCTTGCCGCAGGTTGCGGATTATGCGCGGCGGCGTTGGTTCCGGGCGTGTTCGGGCGTTCGGCGTCGTTTGCCGCAGAAACCCCGGGCGATGCGAAACCCGGCCGCCCCCGCGTTCGTCTGGTTTTCGCCTGTTTGGCGCTGAAGCAAGACCGCCCGACGTGGCCGCATATCGGCTACGATTTTACAGCCGACATCGAGCGGGTTACTTCGGCTCTTCAGCGTCTCTGCCCAGAGGTCGAGTTGCTGCCGGTGGTCGCCCACACGCCCGAACACGCCGAAAAACTGCTGGCCGCCGATCGGGCCGACCGCATCGACGGCTATGTGATCTATCAGATGAACAACTGGGCGAAGGCGATGTTGCCGGTAATTGCCTCGGGCAAGCCGACGATCGTCGCCGACTTCATTTTCGCCGGTACCGGCGGCGCGCTGGTCTACACCGCCGACCTTCGCGGCAAGCACGACAATTTTTCGCTCGTCGCCTCGTCGCGGATCGAAGACCTGGCCGAGGCGGTCAAGCGGTTTACATTGTTGCGGCAAGGAGCGACGCCGGCCGAGTTCGCCGCCGTCTGCGACCGGCTTCGCCGCGCGCGCACCCCCGCCGAGAGCTTATCCGTCTGCAAGGACGACTCGCCGCGGATTGCCGACGTTTCCGACTGTTTGGCGGCAATGAAGCGGTCGAAGCTGATTTCCGTCGGCAAAAAAATGCGCGACGCGGCCCAGGAAGCCAAGCAACAGTTGGGCATCGAGATCGTCGACGTTTCTTACGAGGAAATCGCCGCCGCCTACGAAGCCGCCGACCGCGACCGGGCGCGCGAACTGGCCGCACGCTGGAAATCCAAAGCTCGATCCATCGAACTGGACGACGCCGATGCAACCCTGGAAGGCTCGGGCCGCATGTATCTCGCCCTGCAAGACGTGCTGAAGAAACAGCAATCCGACGCGATTACCGTCGAATGTCTCGGCGGTTTCTACGGCGGCTTCTTCAAGGCGTATCCCTGCTTGGGTTTCACCGAACTGCTCGACGCCGGCATGATCGGCGCCTGCCAGGCCGACATCCTCTCGAGCGTTACGATGATCGCCATGAAGCATCTTGTCGGGCGGCCGGGCTACATCTCCAACCCGGCCATCGACACCTCGAAGCGGCGGATCATCTACTCGCATTGCGTCGCCACGACCAAGCCGTTCGGGCCCGACGGCCCAGCCAATCCCTACTCGATCCTTACCCACGCGGAAGACCTGAGCGGGGCGTCGGTGCGGTCGTTCCTGCCCGAAGGCTACATGACGACCACGTTGGAAATTCAACCCGCCCGGCGCGAGATTCTTTGCCACCGCGCCAAGTCGGTGGAGAACGTGGTCGAACCGCGCGGGTGCCGCACCAAGCTGGCCTGCGAAGTGGTTGGCGACATGGAAAAACTGCTCACCTTCTGGGACCGCGACCGCTACTATTGGCACCGCGTCACGTTCTTCGGCGACTTTTGGGAACCGGTCAAGGAACTGGCCGCCGCGCTGCGCTTTAAGTTCGTCGAAGAGGCGTAGCGGAAGTCGGAAAACGTCGGGGCGACGGCACGACGCTCAATCGCTATCCGTTCCGCTCCGCAAATGCCTTTGCCGCCGCTTCGTACACATCGCGCAGGGGTACATCGTTCTCCATCGCCGCGCGGCGGCAGGCTTCGTACTCGGGCGAGAAACGGGGCGAGCCGTCGCCGCGCCAACCGATTACCCCGGCCACCGGTCCCCAGGGCGTTTCCACCGTGCAAGGCTCGCGGCGAAGCACGGTCCGCGCCGCCGAAATGCGGCGAATGCCCAGCGTGGTCGTCTCGGCGAACAGCACGTCCTCGATCAGCGCGGCGTCGCCCGGCCGGCAGACCACCGAGAGCTTTACAGCCGGCCGGTCTTTCTTCATGCCGATCGGGGTGGTGTAAACGTCCAGAGCGCCGGTTTGCCAGAGCCGGGCGATGCAATGCGCGACGATCTCGCCCCGTTCGTCGTCGAGGTTCGTCTCGATGATGCAAACGTCCTCGGCGGCCGGCGGCGCGTCTTCGACCGCCTCGCCGACCAGCAGCCGGAGGATGTTCGGCCGCTGGGGAAAATCGCGCTTGCCGGCGCCGTAGCCGATCCGTTTGATTTTCATCGCCGGCATCGGCCCGAACGATTCGGCCAACGCGACCAGAATGGCCGCGCCGGTCGGCGTGGTCAACTCGTATTCGATCGGCGACTTGACCAGCGGAACGCCGTGGAGCAGTTCTGCCGTTGCGGGGGCGGGGATGGTGCATTCGCCATGCGCAATGCGGATTGTTCCGCGACCGGTTGGCACCGGCGACGCCGCCACGCGGTCGACGCCGAGCAAGTCCCATCCGACGGCCGAGCCGACCACGTCGGCGATCGAATCGAAGGCCCCGACCTCGTGGAAATGCACCTGTTCGAGGGGGATGCCATGCACGCGCGATTCGGCCTTGCCCAGCAGGTTGAAAATGCGCAGGGCGAGGTTTTTTTGGCGCTCGCTCAAGCGGCTGCCGTCGATCAATGCTCTGATTTGCCGCAAGTTGCGATGTTCGTGTTCAGGCTCGGCCTCGACGGTCGCGCGAATCGCCCGAAAGCCGCGACGCTTTACCTCAACGGCCCTTAGCTCCAAACCGGGTATGTTCAGCGAGCCGAGCGCCTGGTTCAGATTGTCAAGCCCGACGCCGATGTCAATCAGCGCGGCAAGGGTCATGTCCCCGCTGATTCCGCTGCCGCAGTCGAGGTAAGCGATTTTTGTCATGCCGGGGAAATCCTAAATCTGGGGGGTATGCACAATCCACAGACAACAATGTATTTTGTCATGTTTTCACGAAGTAGCAATACCCGAGCTTGACCTGATCGGCCGGCATCGCTAAAGTACCGCCCCGCGGATACTAGGTTTTTGTCGTTCGAGGTAAAGGGTACCGGCTCGGACACTCGGAACGCAACGGCAAACTTGGCTGGCAGAAATGGGGCGGGTTGATAATGGTCGCATTGCTATCGGAATTTGCATCATCCACCGGCACGGGCGAGACGGCGTGGCGCCGGATGCCGACGAGGATGAAGGTATTGTACATCACCACTCGTCAACGGACCGGCGGCTGGCTGGCCGAGGCCTTTGCCGCCGACAGCGCCGCCGAGGTTTTGCTCGAAGAGTGCTTGGGCATGGCCGCCGGACTCGCCCGGCTCCGCGACGAATGCTTCGACGCCGTGTTGGTCAGCCATCAGCCCGACCTGCTTAACGCCCTGGACTTGGTCGAAGGCTATCGTGTGGGCGGGGCCGACGAGCCGATCGTCGTGCTGGGCACGCAAAGCGAGCAAGAAATGGCCGCCCTCTGCCATGAAGTCGGCGCCGACGGGTATCTCTGCGTCCACACCGCCACGACGCGCAACCTGATTTGGGTAATCGCCCGCGCGGTCGAGCGGCATCGACTCGTCCGCGAAAATCAACGCCTGAAACTGGCGGAACAAACTCGACTGCAACGCGAACACGACGAAGCCGCCGATCTGCTCCAACAGCAACACACGATGCTGGGCAAAGCGGAAGCCGAAGACGACGCAACCAATCCGGACATCTCCCTGGCACTGCCGCTGAAACTGATCGAACACTATCGCGAATTGCTGCGGACATACGTCATCATGGGGTCAGGCAACCTGGCCGACGAGCTGCGCTGCTTGGCCGAACTGCTGGTCGTTGCGGGCGTATCCCCCCGGCAAACCATGCAACTTCACGTCCAAATCTTGGGAGAACTGATCCGCGGCCTCGGCTCGAGAAGCACCCGGCATGTGATGAATCGCGCCGATCTGCTGGTGCTCGAACTGCTGATCAATGTGGCCGAGGGATACCGCAACCGCTATCGGGAACGGGTCAATCCGCCAATGCAATTGCGGCTGCCGGGGTTTTGATAATAGTCTAACATGTCCGACTCCACGACCACGCTCGACGACCTGAAGCGGCTGGTGGACGACTTCGTCGACCGGCGGGACTGGCATCAATTCCACGCGCCGAAAAATCTGGCCATGTCGATGGCCATCGAATCGGCCGAGCTGATGGAACACTTCCAGTGGATCACGGCCGCCGAATCGCGGCGGATCGGCGACGACGCCGGGCGGCTGGAACCCGTGGCCGACGAACTGGCCGACGTGCTCTGCTACGCCCTGGCGATGGCCAACGAATTGCGGCTGGACCTCTCCACGGCAATTCGCCGCAAGATGGCGAAGAACGAGCAAAAATATCCCGCCGAGCAATATCGCGGCCGCTACGGGCCGGAGGACAACATGAGATAAATGTCGCTGACAAAACGATTATTTCATGGTTCCGCAGGAGGACATTTCAGGAAAAAATCATGGATGAAATTACGGCTTGCACTCCCGTTTCGCTGGATTCGCGAGGATTCAATAAAAAGGTGATTTTACCTTGCGGGCTGACTACACTTCACATTAAAAAGGGAATGGCCGACTTTCTGGACTTTTTGGGATTTCTGAATCAGCAGTTGAACGCACGCCGACTGCCGCGGCTGGAATCGTTTCTTATGCCCGCCAACTTTTCCAGCATGGTTGGGGAGTTTATGTCTGCAACGATTCCGAAGTATTGCAGGTCGCTAACAAAAAACACCTACCACAACGGACATCCCGACCTCGTGCCGGCGGGCAAGTACGAGCGAAACGCCGTCCAGCACGGGACGGAAGGAATTGAAATCAAAGCGTCGCGGCACGGGAGTGGTTGGCAAGGACACAATGCCGAAGACGCATGGCTGATGGTTTTTGTCTTCGATGCCAACAGCTTGCGGGATGCTTCAAAAGGAATCGCTTCCAAGCCTTTCCGTTTTTTGAAAGTGGTGGGTGCCCAACTGGCGAAATCCGACTGGTCATTCTCTGGACGGTCGGCCACCAGCCGCCGCACAATTACGGCCAGCGTGACGCGATCGGGATCTGAAAAGATGGAAGCCAATTGGATATATCGCGCGGAATCAGAATAAGACTTTACTCGCCCCGACCAATCCGTCAACATTGGGTATCTCAAGCCTTTTTAGCCGGGGGATTACGGTCGTTGCCATGTCGTAGTAATCACGATGCCTCTCAATCCCCACGCCGCAAAGCCCTACGGCTTCGGCGGCGGCAATCGTTGATCCCGACCCCATAAACGGATCGGCGACCACGCCCGCGCCCAACGGCAGGGAAGCATGGACAATGCGGCGTAAAAAGGATTGCGGTTTGAGGCTGGGATGCCCGGCGATGGCGCGCTCGCGCCGCGGCGTTCGTTCGCTGATGACTACGTCCTCGAAAGGCAAGTCTTCCGAGTAGCGTCGCAAGCCGCCCGTCTCGAATTCGCGCAGGCAATCGCTAACCCTCATGTTCGGCAACAGCGGTTTGCGAAATATGCCCCAGGGTTCATAGCACCCGCGCGGCAAGGAGGTTACATGTGAAAATTCATTTTCGGCGTTTTTCGGACGGTCGCCTCCGCGCAAAGTTCGAACAAGCCGAATTACCTCGCCCCTGAACTCCAACCCGCTATCGACAAGTGCAGTATAGAGCAGTTGCGCAATGAAGGCATTAGTGGCAATGAAGACGTGGGCGCCTGGCCGCATCGCGTGAAGCGACAGCTTTCCCCAGTCAAAAAAGAATCGGGCAATCCGATTGCGCTCGCCGCGATTCAACGCAGTGAAACGCGGCAACGGAGCGCGAGCGTGCCCATCGAAAGACGGCGGTATGCGCCAGATGCCACCCTTGCCGTTCGCGCGTTTTTCAAGCTGATCGAGATCGTATTCTTTAACTCCATAGGGCGGATCGGTCACTATTGCGTGAAGAGTGTTCTGGGAGAGACGGCTAAGCCACTCCAGACAATCGGCATGGATGATGCGAGACTGACCGATTCTTTGCGTTTCATAGTCAAATGCCAGCCCTGCCGTTTGGTCCATTTTGCACCTTTTCCAAAATACGTGCGAGGTCTTCCTTGCGATACAGACGGTAATCGTTGATGGGATGCCGAGCGGCCTTGACCTTGCCGGAGCGATCCCAATTGCGCATCGTGGCCGCTGAGACACCGACAAACTCGGCTGCTTCACGGATAGTCAAATAATCACGAAGATTTTCAGACAAGTTTTACAAACCTTATAAATGCTTGCTAGCCCTTGCTTAGTTGATTATCGAGCGTGCTGTTGTTTCGTCAACTGGTTTAACGCCGATTTTAGCTATTTTTACACAATTAAAAAACTGACCTTTCCCGATTCGGCGGAATTTGGTACTAACCCGCCCGATTGTAGCGTCACGGAGTATCTTATCCAAGAAACGTACCCCTCCACGAGGGTGGATGTCATGAAATCATTGCTGGTTCGCATAGGTGTGTTGGGCGTATTGTTCATGCTCGGCTGGATTGCCATTGCACAGGCCCAGCGGGGCGGCGAGTATGTCGAACGGCAACCGGCCGAGACGCCGATGGCGTCGCCGGACCGTGCCGCGCCCATAGAGCCGACGTCGGATCGAAATATCAATCCGTTGCGAGCGCCGGCGGCGCGTCCGCGAGCGTCCGACATACCGGACGCCGAGCCGGGATTGAATCGCCCGGTGGCCGATCCGTTCGGGCCGCGCAACCGTTATCCTGGCGCGCCAGCCTCGGCCGAAGAGCCGATTGCCGAAGACGGCCCGGTGCTGGCGCCGGTCGTAAGGGATCGGCCGGCGGACGACCGATATTATCCGCCTCCGCTCGACGACGATCGAACGGCGGACCGCCGCCGCGACGGCTATTCGATTCCGCCGGCGCAATCGGCGTCGGCGGAAGGCGAACCGGCGCCGTTTCGCGCCGATCCGTATGCCATGCCGGCCAATCCTCCACCGCTCGGCGGCAACGATGAGGGCATGATGGAGATGGCGCCGCCCGGAGGGTTCGACAACCAAGCTCTTTCAGCGCCGCCGGCCGCCGATGGGACCGGACAGCCGGGCGACCCGCGGTTGGAGGGCATACAAAGCCCGCAGTTGACAATCCAGAAATCGGCGCCCGGCGAGATACAAGTCGGCCGGCCGGCCGTGTTCAGCGTCGTGGTTCGGAACGTGGGTACAACGGCCGCGTGCAACGTCGAGATTCACGATCAAGTTCCCCGCGGCGCGCGGCTGGTAAACACTCGGCCGCAGGCGCAGCGCGGCGGTCGCGGCGAGTTGGTCTGGACGTTGGGCGTTCTCCAGCCCGGCCAGGAAGCCGTCGTCGAGATGGAAATCGTGCCGATCGACGAGGGCGAGATCGGCAGCGTGGCCACGGTCCGCTTCGCCGCCGACGCCACGGCGCGGAGCGTCGTCACCCGCCCCCGACTGGTCGTCGAAACCGCCCTGCCCGAGCGAGTGCTGATCGGCGATCAAGTCACGCTTTCGATCGTGGTGTCGAATCCAGGGACGGGCGTGGCGACCGGCGTCGTGCTCGAGGAGCGGATTCCCGCCGGGTTGCGCCATCCCGCCGGAGCGGAATTGGAATACACCGTGGGCGATTTGAAGCCCGGCGAAAGCCGCAAGCTCGAACTGCCGCTGGTGGCCGACCAACCAGGAATGGTCGTCAACATGCTCGTTGCGCGCGGCGACGGCGAGCTGCGCGTCGAGGACAAGCGCGATTTGGAAATCCTTGCCCCGCAGTTGGATGTCGCCCTGGAAGGCCCGCAACGCCGATATCTGGAACGCCAAGCCACTTATAACCTGTCGATCGCCAACCCCGGCACGGCGGCCGCCGAGGGAGTCGAACTGGTCGCCTCTCTGCCGGCCGGCTTGAAGTTCGTCAGCGCGAACAACGCCGGATACTACGACGAAGCAACCCGATCCGTTCGCTGGCGGCTGGAAAAACTGCCGGCCAAGGAAGTCGGCAGCGTGCAGTTGGTCACCCTGCCGGTCGAGGCCGGCCAACACGCCATCCGCCTGCGCGGCTCCGCCGAAAAAGGCTTGGTCGTCGAGAAGGAACAACCCGTTGTGGTCGAGGGCATCGCCGCCATTCTCTTTCAAGTGGCCGACCATCTCGATCCGATCGGCTCGGGCGGAGAAACCACCTACGAAATTCGCGTAATCAACCAAGGCACGAAAGCGGCCACGAACGTGCAGATCGCCGCGATGCTGCCGCCGGAACTTCAACCGCTCGCGGCTGAAGGACCAACCCGCTACGCCGTGGACGGAAACCGCGTCTTCTTCGAAGGACTCGCCACGCTCGCGCCCAAGGCCGAAACGGTCTACCGCATCAAGGCCAAGGCCCTCCGGCCGGGCGATCTCCGCGTCCGCTTCCAACTGAAAACCGACGACATGCAAACGCCCGTCACGAAAGAAGAAAGCACGCGGGTGTTCGCCGATCAGTAGATACTTTCCTTGGGTGTGGGACAAGCTTTTGCGCAGTCCGGCCAAATAGTATCTGTTGCGGAAACATCAAGTAGGGTGCGTGCTTGCACGCACCATCGGCGTAATCTCGCACGCCTGGTGCGCGCAAGCACACCCCCTACCTGGGCTGACTTTTCGCAACAGATACAAATTCAACGGGCAGCTACGCCGCCCGGTCGATCTGCCGCCGGTTTTGTCCTCGACGGTCGCATGGCGACGACTCGAAGGAAAGCGGTTTGTTGGGGGGTGACCGGCGCGAAGCAACGGCCGCATGCATCGCTCCGCAAGCACGTCCGGCCAGTTGGGCCAGCATCGCGGGGCGCCAGAGGGCGATCGCGCATTCGCCGATCAACAGCGCGGCATGGCCCAACAGCGAGCGTGCCCGCCCCGCGGCCGAGGCCCAGCGCCAGAAGAGCCGTTCGGCATCGCGGCCGTGGCGGAAGCCAATTGCGTCGGTCGCGGCCGAGCCGTCGGCGCGTGCGACGCAGCCCGGCTCGAAGACCGCGCGGAATCCCAATCGTCGAAGTTCCAGGGCCGCATCGATTCCCGTCAGCGTTCCGGTCGCGAGCGATCGGAAGCCGCCGATTTCGTCGAGCGCCGAGCGGCAGTAGAAGGCTGCCGCGATATCCGGTCCGCACAATTCGCCGCGGCACTCGCCCAGCGCGGCGGGCGGCATCCCCTGCCCAAGTAGCCAAGCGACACCCTCGCTCCGGTAACCCAATCCGGCCGAGACGACCCTCGCCGGGTCTTGGGCCGAGAGGATCAAGGCCGCGACTGCCGCCACCTCGGCGTCGCCAAGCCGACGCATGGCCGCCTCGCTCCAGCCGTGCGCAACCTCCACGCCGCAGGACAGCACATGCACCACCGGCGCGCGGCTGGCAGCCAGCCCGAGGTTCAAACACTCGGCCGCCGTCGCCCGATGCGGTGCCTCGATGAAACGCACCTCGCCGTCGAGTTGATACGGGTCTTCATACGGCTCGTTGTGGACGACGATGATTTCGCAGGATTGCGGTCGATTTTCGAGAACTGAAACCAAGGTGTCATCCAGCCGCCGCGAATCTCCCAACAAGGGTATGACTATAGACAAACGAATCACGAAGTCTTGCTCCCGGAAGAATGTCCAGCGGGATATATTATTCGGATTATGCGGAAGGTGGAGTTTATACATTCCCCCTGGTTTCTTATACACCCAGTTACCCAGCAATTCCCAGTCTGCCATCGTTCTCCATATCTACAGGAAAGCCGGCATCGCGTGTAGGACAGGTTGCCAACCTGTCCCAACTTTCCGGTGTGTAAGCCAGTGAACGGTTACGCGGTACCGTTTTTTCATCCACCCCGCGGCTGTTTCGCGCTCCGTTTTGATATATAATCGGACGAAAGCGCGTGCGAATAATACAAGGCCATTTCAGTGGAGATGGCGTCTTCATGGGGGGATACGAACATGCCGCTCTTGTCGCGTCGATGGATGGCCGCGTTTGTCTTGTTGGCGTTTGTTCTGCTTCCGGCAGTCGGCCAAACGGCCGAGGAGGGCGACCGACCGGCGAATTGGGCCGAGAAGATCGAGCTGCCCGGACTGCCCAATCTGCACAAAGTCGACGACGGTCTCTACCGAGGCGCCCAACCGACCGCCGAGGGGATCAAGGAACTGGAAAAACTCGGCGTAAAGACCATCGTCTGTCTCCGCGCGACACATTCCGACAAGGAGCTTATCGGCCAGGCGAACATCGCTTATGGCTCGATCAAATACGCTTGATCGTCGATGTTCAGCAGCACCGGCTCGTCGAAGACCATGTATTGCGAGAACCGGCGGCCGTGGGTTGCGGCCAGGTCGAAATACTCGTCGCTGAACTGTTTGATTCGTCGAGCGGCGGCCTCCTGTTTTTCGGTAACTTGCGAATCGACCCATTGTCCGTCGCGGCGGTAGAAGGCGCGGTTGCCGATGTTGCGGATGTTTTGCGCGGCTTGCTTCGACTCGCGCCGGGCGCCGGCCAAGGGGGCGGAGTCGGGCAGGGCGCCGAAACCGTCCATCATTCCCTCGCCGGGCGCGGCGGGGGCCTGTTGGGCATTTTGCATCGCGCCTTTCATCCGGCGTTGGGCAAATCCGCCCGCCCCAGACGATTCGCCCAGCGCTTCGAGCCGCCGGCCGGCAATGGCCGCGTTCCCCCGCACGTCGCGCAGGTTCACGCTGTCGTCGGCCATGAACGAGGTGTAAGGCGTAAGGATGCCGTGGCGCGTGGCCAGCTCGACCAGTTCCTTGACGAGTTCCTCGTTTTGGCCCTTCAGGTCAAGTTCGTCGATGATCTCGCCGATGCGGCGGACGGCCCAGAGTTTTTCGATAAAGGCGAAGCTCTCGTCGTGGCTTTTATCGACCAGCGCTGCGGGGAAGTCGAACGCCTGCCGCCGCTCGCCCACCATGCCCTCGACGGCGACTTTGGCCGCGCCGGCTTTGCGATACCGCCCGACCAAAACCAACTGCTCGCCGGCGAACAGGTCAAACGATTCCGAGGGATAGACGCGATTGATCGGGTTGCCCTCGGCCGGGGCAATCTCGTCGAAAACGAATTGCAGCCGCACGTTGGTCAACACCGGCGACTCGATCCGGTTGTAGAGCCGGCTGATTTGGCTTTCGATGTTTTCGTCGGGACGAACGTATTCGCTCTGGCCGAAGTTTCCCCGGGCGAGTTTGTCGAGCAGGCGGCTGTTTACGTCGTAGCCCGCCCCGAAGGCGAACAGCCGGGCGCGGACCCGGTTGTATTCCCGCGCGTTGCCGGCGATTTTCATCTCGTTCGTCTCTCCGGCGGTCGGCAGGCCGTCGGTCAGGAAGACGACGTAGCTGGGCCGCGTCGAATCCTGCAATTGCGCGAAGGCGGTTTTCAAGGCGGCGTCGATGTTCGTGCTACCCCCGGCATATAGCCCCTCGACAAATCCCAGCGCGGCGTTGCGCGTCTCGTCGTTGAACCGCTGCAATTCGGGCCGGAAGGTCTCGACCGATCCGTCGTAGGCGACGATGTTGAACAGGTCGCCCTCGCCGAGGTTGTTCAGCACGTGCTTGAGCGCCTCGCGGACCTGCTCGATCTTCTTGCCGCTCATGCTGCCCGACCGGTCGATGACCAGGATAACGGTCTTGGGGGCCGATTTTTTTCCGTCGGACTTGATTTCCGGACTGGCCAGCAACAGGAAATATCCGTCGTCGCCGGGGCTGGGGCGATAGCTCAGCACGCGCGTGCTCAGCGCGCCGCCGCCCACGTCGTAGAACAGGCGGAAATCGGCCGTAGGCACCTCGTTCTTGCTCGTGAAAACGACGGTCGCGTTTCGCTCGTCGGGCCGCTTGATCTCGACCGCGTGCGTCGGACTATAGACGTTCTTGATCGGCGAGGCGCTTTCGATCGTCGCACGGATCGAAACCTTCTCCGGCGCTTCGGCGGTGTACTTGGCCGTGCCGAGCGGGAAGATGAAATCGGTCAACCCCTCGTGCTTCCGCAACAACTGCGCGTAGCGGAGCGAGACGGTTCGGCTTTCTCCGGCGGGGACGGGGAAGACGCTGGTGCGGAACAAGCCCGTCCCCATCCATTCCAACAGCGCCGGGTCGCGATTGCGGCGGACGATTTCCTCGTACATCCGCCGCGCCTCCTTGGCGTCGAGCAGCTTGGCCGGATATTCCTTGCCGTCGACCAGCAGGGTCATTTGTTCGATGGCCCCGTCGTAGGGGAGGGGGAACACGAACGACGCCTCCATCACCCGCCGGCCGGTGTTGACGAACGTTTGCGACACCTGGACCTGGGCAACCTGGTCGATCAGCCGCGCCTGCACGTCGAGTTCCTTGATCTTGTAGCTGACCGGCGGAGGCGGCGGCACCGGCCGGGGATGGGGCAGATGCGGC
>Ga0123335_1004505_pt1 | contig 17995 bp, 14 predicted proteins | sample BiotimSIPDNA_2_FD_89707 | JGI IMG/M metagenome (GOLD analysis project Ga0123335, IMG submission 89707) | Anaerobic biogas reactor microbial communites from Washington, USA - Biogas_R2 time_0 SIP DNA | ecosystem: Engineered > Bioreactor > Anaerobic > Unclassified | place: Washington, USA...
AAACTGATATTTCTAAAGAGAAACTTTAGAAATCAGAATGCCATTATCATTTATTAGTAAGTTTAGGTATTAAAAATAAATCTTCGTTCGGTGGTTTTTGGTAGCGAAGCGGAGATACAGCTGTTCGACTTGCCGAACATTTGACGGATAGGCGTTAGCAGCCTGTCCCGATAAGCGTAAGCGAAATCGGGAGCGGTCAAAGTAACTTTTATGAGTATTGAATATATAAAAGAACATTTTACTGGACAGCTATATCTCTTGTTCCATTGTAAATTTTAACCTTAACTTGTCCTTCCTCAATTTTAATAATTTTTATCATTTTATAAGTTTCTTTTTCGCGCAGGAATTGTGTTGAATTATTAGTTTTGTCCTCCAAAATCACTAATTTTCTTCCGCTTCCGGTAATTACACCATTAATTGTAAAATCGATAATTTCTCTTTGAATAACAGGCGCTGGAATATAATCAACCGGTTTTTCCTGTACTATTGTTTTTTCGGCAAAACTAAATGGATTTCTTTCAATAGATTCTGTAAATAAAGAATTATCATTATTTTCAATTTTATTCAATTTCCGTTTCTTTTCAACAGGATTTTCTGTAATTATTTCGGGTTCGTTATCAGAAAATAAAAAGTAATAATCAATTATCTTGTATGCAATAATTCCCCATATAAGCAGAACTGCAAATATAAGAATTGGTAACATTTTATTTTTATTAGCAGATGTCACAGATTAAGATAAACCTCAATTCTAATAGTCGATTTTAAATTACTGCTCTGTATTTTTTCAGGGATTATATGAATATCTTTTACCACTATTACTTTATTCGAGAATTCTAATGTTCTTACAAAATTATAAAGCTCGTTGTAACCTGATTCCACATTTATTTCCATCGGCTGAAGCCATAAATTATTTTTTTTTACAATGTTTTCAGGATGTATGTTAACCAACTTTACATTATTTTCTGCAACAATACTATTCAGCTCATTTAATACTGAGGAAATATTTTTGTTTTCCTCGTAATCGGAAACGATTGAGTTTATTTGGGATTTAAGCTTATTATTTTTAATTGTAAGAATGCCAAGTTTGTTTTCCGTTTCTTTCAAATTACCTATCTTATTTGATTGAGTAATCCACTCGGAAATGTTAACAATAATATCGCTGGAACGGGGAATTACTTCAGCAAACAGGATTAAAACAAAAAAAGAAACCGCAAGAATAACCAGATTGCGCCATTTGCTATTTCTGAATTTCATAATATCCCGAGGTAATTTTAAAGTTAAATAATTCACTTTCATTAACCGGTTTATCTATATTTAACTTTTCAGTTTTAACCGAGTTCGAAAAAATCAAGCGCACATCATTAAAACAATTTTTCTGTTCCATATTGCTCATCAGCTGATTAATATCCTGCTGTCCGTATGCTAATCCGTTTAATTCAAGAATCGTCTGGTTTCCTTTATATTGCAGTGCGACTTCTGTTAGGCAAGTATTTTCATTTACAATTTCGCTAAGGTTTTTTAAGAAACCTGGCTGATTGATTTTGTTCGTTTTAAGTCTGTTAAGAAGACTTAAATTAGCTTGCAACAATGCTTGTTCTTTTTCCAATTTTGAAACCATTAAACTTTTTGCCTCAAAATCTACAACACTATCCTGATCATCCTGTATTCTTGAGGATATAATAAATTCGAAAATGGTTAATATCAGCAAAAATGCAATTATAAAACCTCCGCAAGCAAGAATACTATTCATCGCGGCTTTTTTTTCTATTGTTTCACGGTTTGTTAAGTTTTTTTCAGCCGGAAGAAAATTTATAATATCATCAATCTTGGTAAATACTTTATTCAACAGAAGAATTGAAGCTATATCGTTGGAAGCAGTGTTTCCAGTATCCGGGTTGATTTTTATAAAACTGTTCCAGAAAGATATTTTGTCGTTAACATTTTTAAGATATTGGTCTTTTATTGAGATGTAGCAAGAAAGTTCGGCAGATTCAGTTTTGCTTTGTACAGGTTTAATTATTTCGCTGATTTCATTAATACAACTTTCTAATTGGTCCGTTTCAATTTCCGAATAATCATTATTAAAAATTGATTTATAAATTTCTCCCGAAATTATTTTTAATTGTTCATCAATTTGGATATATCCGGTTTTATCAGGCAGAAAATCAAGTAATATCTTTTTCCCATCCGCAATGCCTTTACAAGTAAGCGAGAGTTGTGTTGGCGAGATGCATATTAAATTTTTATAATTATGGGAATCAATTAATTTTAATACATAATCCTTCCGTGTAACAACAACTGCAAATTCAGTCTTATCTTCAATTTCTCTTATTCTTTCATACGAATAGACGAATTCATCAGCGGGTCGGCCTTCGGGTAAAAAACGCGATGAATTTTCAAGGAACCATAAGTCAATATCTTCTGTATCGCTTGGAATTGTTAAAAGATTAAGTCTGTAATCATTAATCCCGATAATTAAATAAACTTCTTCTTCCAATATTTTATTCTGTTTAAGAAATTCTTGAAAAATATCTTTAATCTCAGAATCTCCGGAAGTGAAATTATAAAAACCGTTTGCAATAACAGAAAACGACTTTAGATTATCTTTGTTGATTATTGCTAAGGGATTTGCCTTATTTTCGAAATAAGTTAATCTGATATAATTATGATGAACATCCGAAACGATTATTTTTCGTATGCCGGAAAGTTTAAGCAGACTAATATTTTTCAGAAAATTAGTATTCAATTCTCACCGAAAAGAATAATGATTCAATGATTAAAAAACAATTCATACTTTATTTCTCTTCGGAATAATTAAAGTATTGATAACTAAGGTCGTCTCCGTAAAAAATATGCGGAGTAATATATACAATAAGTTCTCTGTTGCTTACAACTTTATTTTTATATGTGAATAGTTCACCCAGTAAAGGGATGTCGCCAAGAATAGGAAACTTGCTGTTAATATTTGTAACCTGGTCTTGTATCAATCCGCCAAGCACAATTGTTTCTCCATCTTTTATTTTAACAATCGATTCAAAAGATTTTGTTCTAACTGCAGGAATTACTCTTTCATCAGAGTCTAACGGTTCATCAAAACTTTGGAACGCAGGTTTGATTTTTAAGGTTAATTCTCCTTGTGTTCCAACCCAGGGCGTAATTTCAAATGTAACAAATGCATCAACTTTTTCAATTCTCTCTTTTTCAATAAATGAACTGCTGTATTGATTAGTTATCGGCTGTATGTCCTTAAATACATAATTCTGAGTTTCGCCGACTTTTAATGATGCGGGCTGACCATTTATTGTTGCAAGAATAGGACGTGATTTAATATTTGCCAAATCATTTTCTTCCAAAAAACTGAGAGTTGCATAAAAATTATCAGGAAGTTTACCTAACTTGCCAAAGTTAATGTCCTTTCCAAAAACATTTTGGGTACCTATGTTTTTAAGTAAATTATTAATTCCCTTTCCGCTTGCTGTTACATCTAATCCTGGGAACCAGGAATCGTTATTAAAACTAATATCAGGATTTTCAGTATTAAATGTTCCTGCCTTCATTCCCATCTTAAACATATTGGTTAAATTGTAGTCAACTACAATTGCTTCAATTAAAACCTGAGGTACCGGTTTATCAATTTCAGATAGATACATTTCAAGTTTATGAACATTTTCATTAGAACCGATTAGAATTATTGCATTATGTTCCGTCGAGGTTTGAATAACGATATCCTGAGTGAGCGATTGAGGGATCTGTTCTTTAACATTTTCGGCTCTAAGAAAATTAAGATTAAACATACGGAGATTCTCAACATTTTTTGACCCGCTTTCAGCAATTATATAAGTGTTATTATCAATTGAAAATGAAAACTTGGAGCCTTTAAACAAATAGTTAAACGCCTGCTTAACATCAACATTTCTGCATTTAATAGTAATATTCGATCTCGGCTCTGCTAATTTTATAACTTGCAAATCAAGCTGATTAGAAATATCGTCGATGATTTTCCCAATATCAGCATTAGTAACATCAATAGTTACTTTGTTATCTTGTGCGCTTACCCAATATGGAGACTTATTTTTTGCTTGAGGTTCTACGCTTGAAAAATATGCCGATTGAGAGATATAATAAATAGAATCTTTTAGATTGAAATAGTATCCATTATTTTGAAGGATATTTTTAAGCCCTGTCTCAAATGGAATACTTTTAAGTTCTCCTGTAATTTTCCCGGATAAGCCCGGCGACATTAAAAAGTTTTTTTTAGTCTTTTTTCTTAATTCTGCTACCAGTTTTGAAATATTCACATTGTCAGCTTCAATAGATATTTTTTCGTTTTCAGAGGAAAATTCAATAATCGGATCGGGTGATGGCGGAGGAGGAGGTATCTTTTCTTTAACAGTTTTTATAAAAAAACGACTTTTATCATACGCGAATTCAAGTCCGTTATCGCGTGCAAGTATTTCCAAAGCCTGAAATACCGATACATCGTATAATGCAATTGAAACCTTATTGGTAATTGAATTTTCGACCATAACATTTGTCTTATATTCAAAAGCAATAGCTCTTGCGATGTCTTTGATGTCTGTATCTTTAAAATTTAGAGAAGGAATGTTGTTGTAACTATTCGGGGGAAGATTTAATGAATCGCTGCTTTGCGAATAATTTAAACTGTAGAAAGAAACAAATAACCCTAATAACAGCAACCTAAATTTATACATTATAAATTTTACATTATAAATTGTTTTACAGCAACGTTTCTCTAAGCACTTCTTCATAAGATGTAATTCCGTCTTTAATTTTTTCCATTCCCGAATCCCGGAGCGTCCTGAATCCGTGTATTCCAACTTCTTCTCTAATTTCACTTTCTGTGGCATTTTTCGAAATCAAGGAAGATAGATTATTGTTAATTTCTAAAAGCTCAAATAATGCAACTCTTCCTGAATACCCGGTATAATTGCATTTTGGGCATCCATTTTTTATAAATCCTGTACTAATCCCATTTTTCTCAAGAAAAGGATCATTGTTAACTTCATTTTTGCATGAACATAATTTACGAACTAATCGTTGAGCGACAACCAACCTAACAGATGAAGCGACAAGAAATGGTTCTATTCCCATATCAATTAATCTTGTAATACACGAAACAGAGTCGTTGGTATGAAGAGTGCTGAAAACTAAATGTCCTGTAAGCGATGCTCTAATTGCAATTTCCGCTGTTTCTTTATCCCGTATTTCTCCAACCATTATTATATCCGGATCCTGCCGCAGGAAAGAGCGGAGAGCGCTTGCAAAGTCAAATCCAATATCGCTTTTAACGTTACATTGGTTTATACCCGAAAGATTGTATTCAATCGGGTCCTCAACTGTCATTATGTTTTTATCAATAGTATGGATATGCTGAAGAGCCGCATATAGTGAAGTTGTTTTGCCGCTTCCGGTTGGTCCGGTTACCAGAATCATACCGTAGGGTAAATGCAGATTTCTTTTCAAAATATCAACTTGATTTCTGTTTAATCCAAGTTTTTCAAGATCAAGCCTTAATTGAGTTTTATCAAGAATTCTGAGAACAATTTTTTCACCGAAGCTTGTAGGCAAACTTGATACACGGATATCAATATAATTTTTTTCATACTCAAAACGGATTCTCCCGTCCTGCGGTCGCCGTTTTTCGGAAATATCAAGATTTGCCATTATTTTTAATCTGCTAGCAATAGAAGGGCTTTTATCTTTACTGATTGAATAAGCTTCTCTCAAATGACCGTCAATACGGAATCTTATACGCGCAGTTTCTTCAAGCACTTCAAAATGTATATCACTGGCTCCGGTTTTAATAGCGCTTGAAATGATTTGATTTACAAAATCGATTGTAGAGCTTTCGCTGATTCCGTTTGGAAATGATTTATCTTTCCCGGAGTTTTCTTTTTTCTGCTGTTCCGGAAATAATTTATAAAGTGAATCGAGGATTAAATCCGCAGGCAGTTCATCGGCGATTATTCGATAACCTGTTAGAAACTTCAACTCATTAAATAATCTTTGATTGTTTTTATCTGGAGTTGAAATATATAGTGAATTATCTTCAACCTTTTGAGGAAGAATATTGTATTCAAATAATTTCTGTTTCGGGATTATTTGTAATAAATCATTCGATATTTTGATTTTTTCTTTCATAATTAAAAGTAAATCAGCTCCAGATATTTTTCGTGAATTTGATATTCAAATAGCATTATTACGCTGTAAGTGATGGCAAGGTAAAAACCAAACGGTATTTTCCCTTCATTTTTTTGAACTGAGAATTTGTTCGTTATAAAAAACCCGGCTATACCTGTTACAGATGAAATCCAAAGTCCGATCAGCGAAACAGGGAAGATTGTTATTGTAAATAAAACAGTAATTAATTTTATATCACCCATCCCTATAATTTCTTTTCCAGTCAACTTACTCCCTAAAACTTTTATCAAAATAAAAACAAAAAACGATGCAACCCCAGAATAAATATTTATCAAACCAAAATCTGATTCAAGGAAATTTATAATTACACCGGAAATAAATAATAGAGCTACCAGTAAATTTGGAATTATTAATTTCCTTAAATCTATAACTGCAATGTTTACAAAAAGAACAAGAATAAAAGTCTGCAAAAAAGTAACCGCAGTATAACCGTTTAAGTAAAAGGAAGTTAACCCGCAAAATAATGCCGCAATTTCGACAACTAAATAACGGGAAGGTATCTTATTATTACAAAATCGGCATCTTCCTTTTAGCAAAAAAAAACTTAAAATCGGCATTAAATCGTAAATAATTAATTTTTCTTTACCGCAAAAACACAAAGAACGCAAAAAATCAGGTTTGCTTTCATTCAAAAAGGAAGAAACATAGTTATTACTAAAGCTTCCTAAAGCAAGCGAGAACAAACAAATTATCAATAACTCAAAAAACATTTAAGTCAATCCGGAACTATTTCTTTTACAATTCCTTCTTGAGTAACTTCCCAAACATTAAAAACTCCGTCATCATCAAAATCAACACGGCTTGTAGCGGTAGCTCTGAAATTTTTCAAATCGGCATTCTCAATTTCAATTATATATCTCGCGGTTCCGCCGTCTGTAATCAGCTTTTCCTGTTCAAAGCCTATTTCCTGCAAGTTATCGGAGTATTTATCAAATTCAAATTTATAGGTTTTTTGAAGCATATACACTTGTTTTAACCCAAGTTTTGCTTCTGTAGCTTTTGCTTTGTTAACTACCGGCATTAAGCGGGGGAGAGCTAAAAGCACCAGAACGCCGATTATCACTAAAACAACCATCAACTCGGTTAGCGAAAATCCATCCTGCCGTATGAAAAACTTTTTTGACATTTACACACCCATATAATTAATTATTTCAAACATCGGCAGATACATACCGACAAGAATAATTGCAACTATCAACCCTACAAAAATAATTAATACCGGCTCAATAAGTGAAGAAATATTGTCGAGCTGATGATCGAATTCCTTGCCGTAATAATTGCTCATAAGAAAAAAAACTTTATCAAGTTCGGAACTCTCTTCTCCAACCGCCATCATCCTAAGAAAAGTAGAATCAAAAAAATCTGATTTTGATTTGACAGTTGAGAAATTTTCCCCCTTCATTATATTCTTTATCTGCATTCGAATTTCTTTTTTAAAAATGCTGTTTGGGCTAATATTTTTAGATATTTTAAGCGCTTCCAAAAAAGTAACCCCGCTTTGTAATAATATTGCCATACTCAATGAAAATCTCGCCAAAGTGTTATTCTTATACATTCCTGAGACAAGGGGAAATTTAATAAGAAACGGGTCAATTACACTTTCCTTAAATCCGGCATTTTTAAAAAGAAATCTGACCAAAAAAAATAAAAGAACCGATACAATTATAAATAAAATATAATTATCAGTAAACAATCTGCTTGTTTCCAACAAAAAAAAAGTAAGCGGCGGCAGCTGAGCCTGTACCGATTTAAATAATCCTTCAAATGTAGGAATAAGAAAAAACATCATAAAAAACAGCACGCCCAAAGCCACAATAATTACAAGCAGCGGGTATCTTGCCGCCTGAGTAATTTTTTTTTTCAATGAATCCATTTTTTCCAGAAAGCTTGTGTACTCAGTTAAGACTTCTGCAAGTCTGCCTGTTTCTTCTGCAACAGTAATATTTGCAATATAAATATCTGAAAAAATCTGCGGGTGCTTCCCTAAACTTTTGGAAAATGAAACGCCGGATTTTATATCGGTCAGTATCTTTTTCAGGATAATTTTAAAAGATTTATTTTTTGTTTGGGTGAGTATCAATTCGATTGAGTTGATAATTGATAATCTTGAATAAATCAGAAGGCTTAACACCCGCGTAAATTCCAATATTTCCTTTTTTGATATTTTAGAAAACACTAATTATCCCCGATATTATTGAAACCGGCTGTAGAGTTTTGCTGATAAAAATAACGATGTTTGTACTTCTTTCCGCTTGATAAAAACTCGATGCACATATAATTAATATCCGGTAATTCAAATTTGCCGTAAACTATTTTTTCTTTAGGATACGAAATATTAATTTGTGCGCCTTTACTGTTCGAAATGAGGATATTATATTCTTCTGCATCAACTATAAACAGTTTTTTTAAGTTTAATTTTCCCGGTTCTATATAAAGGGTGTCATTTTTGTCTGTAACAATAATCCGGCTCTCGTTATGTTCAATATAGTCAGTTTTATCAGCCCGGTTAATTATTTGTCCTGTCAGGTAAATAAAATTCTCGGTTTCGGACTGCATCTCCGCATTTTTTGTAACAGAAAATATGTATTTGTATGCAAAAAGAAAAAACATAACCATAATTGTTACCGCGATAAACGATAAATTTATTCCAACCAGAACTTCAATTAAAGTAAAGCCGTTATTGCCGTTAATTTTCAAACTTATCCTCTACCGTTAGCTTTGTCAATTCCGTATTTTGATCGTGAAATAAGACCTTAACCTCAACTTTACGAATATTTTCAATAATTTCTATCTCTCGTGAAATAAATAATACTCCGTTTTCAGAAAAGTAGGATGTATCGCCGGCTGATTTATGAGCTAAAGAATAATTAATTTCCTCATTTGCGGCATTGAGAGCTTTACCTTTAAGAAAAATTTTAGGATTTGAAAATATATCGTTAAAAAATATGATAAACAAACTTGAAATTATCCCGAGTAAAAGAATTGCTACAAGAGTTTCAATCATCGAAAAACCGGATGATTGAAGAAATGTAACATAGCATTTTCTTTCAATAATCCTTTTTTTTACTCTTACTCTTACTCTTGCTTTTACTCTCATTCTTAATACAACCAAACAGTTTTTAATATTTCTAAATCATTTTCTTTGTAAAAACCAATTGGCATCAAAAATTTAAAATCTAAAGAATCGCGCATTATATGCGTATTTATAAGCCAATTGATGTACTCCGTGGGTTTAACGTAATTCCAAAAATTATATGTATAAACAACACCGTAAACAGGCGCGTGCAATTCCAGTCTGTTCTCGGAGTAAACCAAACCCTGTATCCTGCTGCTTTCATCAATCCTGATAATCGAATTATTCCCGCTCATTCCGGTAGTAGTATTTGTAAGTAAAATATATCCATTAATAACAGAGTTTATAATTTCAATTTTACTATCTATTTCTTCTTTATTTTCGGTAACAACATCCAATTTAATAAATGAAGGATAATTAAACAGGCAATCGTCAACCTTTATATTTTCTTTTGCAATTATTTGAACTCCGTTGAACTTACTTTCATCTATTTTAACGTCTTTTTCGGAAAGTAAAATACAGGCGCTGATTAAACAATTTTTCCCGATTTCAATATTTCCTTTACAATCAAATTCTATTGGAACGTTAAATTCCGAATTATCTTCAATAATAATGTTTCCGTTAACAAGTATTTTTAACCCGAAAAGTTCAGGATAAATAACCTTTCCATTTATATGTAAATCGCCTTCAATAATTATTTGTTCTGCCGAAGCCCAGTTTGATAATTCTGCGTTTGTTAAATTTAACGTGCCGCTAATAGTAATGGGTTTACTCTCATCCTCTGGCTCATATAACCGGTTATCAACTAGAGGAAAAAACAATTTCACTTTTAAGCTGTCGCTTATATCTCTTGCGCCTTCGTGGAAAATATCACCATTTTCAGGGAATTCGCTTATTTGTCCCCGCGTGAAATTATCAGTGGCGGAAAGTATATTTCCGTCAATCAGCGTGGTGCCGGCAATTGCGGCTTGAAGGTTGGGATCGGAAATTACAAGCCCGTTAGTGAACTCTTTACGGCATTTTTCTGCAAGATAAAAAACCGCACAAGCCGAATCGTTTGAGTTCCCGGCTGTAACTTTTGCCTGATAGAATAATCCGTATTGTTTCACTGTTATCCTGATAGTCGTGCTTCCCTCAGTTGTTATCCGGTCTGCGGTTTCCGGTCTCCTTTGTTCCGCTAAAAGTTTATTAATTGCAGAAACACAGGCAAGCTCAAGCTTCTTTTTGTTAATTTTTTTTGAAGCAATAAAACCGTTAAAGGAAATGATTGTTAACAGAGAAAAAAGCAGGAGAGTTATTAACGAGGCAATCATTAATACCGAAGGCAAAGCGTAACCATTTTGTGATTTATAAAGTTTTCTTATTGCTTTCATTTTTAAACAATTTTATGGCATTGTATTCTTATACATAAACCTGCAATTAAATTACAATATTGAAAGTATTTTAAATATTTATCAATAAAAATATAAAAAACTTTACGGAACTATTGACTTTTTATTTTTTCGGTTTTAGTTTTACAACCGGAAAATGTACTTGTCTAATATTCTGCATTTTCCGGGAAACAGTCGGCGGACTGATAAAAGGTTGTTAAAAAATAGTTTTTATATTAATTAAATAAGCTTTACAAAACAGACCATTAAAAGAGTGAATTTCTTTGTTTATTCAGTTTCTTTTATCCTGAACAAAGAGAAATAATGATTTTAAAGGTGCTTGTAAATTTTTATAATCTTTTATCAGGAGGGGAAGTTGAAAAAGGCAGTAGGTATTATTTGTTTAGCAGCTATTTTTATGTTAAACATTTTCGGGCAGGAAAATCAGGAAAATATTGTACCGTTAACATCTGCAGCAAAATATAATAAACGAGGTTATTATGGGAACGAGGATGTTAAGAAAAGAGCTAATGTACTTATAAGTGATTATGATGGAAATATAATGGTTCAATATTCAGATTATTTAGATGCTTTGGCTGATTTAGGCGGTGATATTACTACAACTTATAATTTGAATGTAGAGCATAGAGTATTTCAATGGTTTAATTATCCACGTAGCGAAGCTATTAATCATCCGGAATGGATTATCGGTTTTAAAGGATTTGCATTGCAAACCTTAAATTTCTCTACTTATTTTTTCCTTGACGATAGGATGTATAGAGGGCAAGCCATCCCTCCGTTAACAGGGAATGAAGTACCTTTAATTATTCCAGGTTATCACATTTGTAATGATATGGTAACCTTTTATAATACAGTTCATTGGGATGAAATTTCTATCTTAAGAGCTGATGGTTCAAAAATGATTTTACAAAACACAGATAATTCTGGTCCTTATCGGGAAATCGGTTTATATAAAGAAATGGGATCAAATTATGGATTTGCATACGTCGAATATATTGACAATTATAAAAACTTAAGGAGAATATATTATTACCCTGGTGATGGGCTAAGATATGTTTTTGAAGAGGAGAAATTACAATGTCCGGATTATTTTCAAGGAGTGAATATTAAAACAATTTATTTAAAGAAAATTGATAATCTTAAACTTAATATGTCATTAGAATTCAATTATAGTGATTTATGGGGACATTTAACATATGGACGCAAAGTAATATCGGAAATTAATTTCTTAATAAATGATGTTGCAATGTATAAATGTTATCAATTTGGGGATTTGGTGGATGGCAGCATAACAGAATTATCGATGAATAACTGTTTAACAAAACAAAAAATGGTGCTCAAATTAATACCATTTTCTGAAAGTGTTAATTCCACCTATAGAGATAGAGACTGTTCGCAAATATACAGTATTGAATCGGTTACAGATAATCTTGGAAGAACAGATAAGTTTACATATACTAAACAAAAAAGACTGTTTGGATACCATGAGGTGCTCGATAGAATTGAGTACGAATATAAATCGTTATTGCAAAGCATTGATTATTATAATGGCAAGCGAACAGAATTCTCTTATTTTGATAAGAATTTTCCAACAACAAAAAATGCTGAAGAAATACTATGGTTTACTGAAAATCCAATGTTACCCTGTGAACATCATTCGCCAAATTATTTAGTGAACGGCAGAGACTGTTTTACCAATTTTATGTTAAAAGAGTGCAAAACATTTAATAGAAATAATGGAATAAATAGTCAATTGGAATTAGTAAAAACTGAAAAATATGACTATTTATGGGGTGCCGGAACTCCGCCATTCTTGTCGGAATTAACTGATGAAGAAATAAAATTGCCTTGTATTGATACTTACTCAAAACGGACTTCTATTACAACTATTGATCATATATCTGGCACTCTTAAATCATCAACAAATATGAAAACATACGATGTCTTTTTAACTGAGAATCTTGATAAAAATGGAGGCATTATTGGATCTCTTGATTATGGGAAAGTAATAAAATTAGTATCTGAAAGTATTTCTGAACCTTTTGATGATTCTGAACTTAAACTTGGGAGTACAAATAAATCATTGGAAATTATATATACTTATGATGCAATTAATACAGAAGGTAAATATAAAGGAACATTCAACCCTACTTCGGTAACTGAAAAGTATAAAAGTAACCTGAATGAAATAATAAAGAATAGATATACAAATTATACATATGCTACAATAAAATTAGGGTATATTCAAGAGGAAAGAAAGATAATCCTTTCAAAAAAAGACATAGATGAAAAAGGCAAAGAAAAAATAACTTTTTTTAAAAATTATATTCCTAATTATAATAGCTCAAATACAATTCTATTAACAAAAGACAACATAAAGCCCTACAGTGCTTTTTATAAAATTGAACTTCCTGAAGAATCAAAAGTATTAAAAGGAAATTTAATTGAAAACTGGGAAAAAAATTATTTTGACGATAAAGGGTTCGTTACAAGGACTGAAACTAATTTGACGGCTGGGAAAAATGAGAAAACTTATACTTATAATGCACTCGGACTGTTGGAAAAAAGTATAATAAATAACAGAATATTTAAAGATATAAAATACCCTGCAAGTACTTTTGCGATACCTTATCAGGAAGCCATTCCGTTATCAACCTTATGCAAATTAGCAAAACCTAATAAAACTGAAAATAATATAACGGTAAAACATAACGGGCATTATTTTATGCCATACGAAACAAAATTAAGCACTAGTGACGGTAAATCTTATAGCAGTTATACTTCATTTGGCTGGGATGGCAATCTGCAATATGAAATTGACCCGCAAGGATATTACTACGAATACGATTATGATGAAATTGGAAGGGTTAAATCGGTTAGTTTGCCTGGCAGTTTCATAAACGGAGTTGCAAAATATGATGTAAGTAATTTTATAAGTTCAAATTTATTTTCTTGGGATGTGAATAATCGTCAAATAAACCAATCAAAAATAGCAGTTAATTCGTTTTACTCTAAAATGGGTGTGTTTGAAAAGGGAGTGTATGAAAAGGATATTAAGGTGACAACTAAAAACAACCAAGACTTTTATTTCTTTAGTTCCGAAGGGATTTCACTAAATGGTTATTCTGATAGTCAAATAAATAGATCACCGCTATTACTAAAGTTGAAATTTTCCCAAGTTGTATCATCATTCGGAGGAAAAGAAATAATTATCGGCGCTATAAACAGAGCTTTTAATAAAAATGAATTGCCTTATGTCAGTAATGCTAAAATTAGTATAAATCTTGAAAGTCTAAATGTCGGTAATGATTATTCTTTAGCAATTGATATATCTTCAATACTAAAGCAAATTAGGAATAATAATGATAAACTTTATGGGTTTGTTGTTGCAGTAAATAGGGGGGATGTTTTAATAACAAACATCGGCAATGGAATGCAAATAAGCGAAGCAACATCAAGAATTGAATTTAAGGGTTATCCAAGAATTATTTTTGATAAATTCAATGAAACAATGCCATCATCAGGGTATAAAATTATTAGCGATATTGAGAACGGACAAAACACTGTTGCATATGATTATTATGACACAGAGAATAAAGTTGCAATTAAAAACATATTAAATAACGACCCAAGCGCTCTTAAGATAATCGAAACCCAAAACCAGTACGATGCTTTAGGGCAGTTATTAACAACCTCGCGTAAAAACAGCGCAGGAGCTTTAGAGTTAAAATCAAAAGTAGGATATTCCTTTAGAGGCGAGTCTGTTTCTGGTGAAGACGGCGAAGGAAGAAAAACCAAAACTGAGTATGATTATCTCGGACGACCTGTTAAAATAAAGTATCAGGACGCTAACGGTTTATTTACAATTTACAAAACAATAAATTACAAAATTGTAAACGGACAAGAAGTAACCGAAACAATAGATGAAGAAGGTAAAAAAACAGAAACCTATTATGATTTGGTCGGTAATGTAGTAAAGGAAGTAAAAGGCGGAACACTGACAACATTATTTACCTATGACGATATTTACAGACTTACAAAAGTTACTTCTCCTGCCGGAAAAGAAACAAAATATACTTACGATGCATTAAATAATATCCAGACAAAAGAAACACCCGACGACGGAAAATTTGAATATGCATACGACAAATACGGAAATCTCCGTTACACATTCCACAAAACCGCATCTCCTAAACAAGTTTTATTCAACAGTTACGATTGTCTTAACAGGCTTGTTACTTCCGGAATTGTAAGCACGTCTGTTTCAACTATTATAAACAGTACTTCATTTAGAACTGATGTAGCAGAAACTTTTGAAAATGACGACACAACGAAAGTACTTGTTAATATGTATGATAGCATTACCAAAACCGGAGTATTTTCGAACTTAAAATTTCCGCATACTTCAAAATTGAGAAATCAACTTGGAAGGTTAGCGGCAACTGCATTCAGGGATAAACCAACAGATCCGTGGAAATTCAAAATCTACTCGTACGACCACCTTGGACGTGTAGAAAAAGAATACATAGCTAATTAATTTATCCTAAAAATGAAAAGTTGAACGGAGAAAAAATGAAAAACATATCAAAATATATCGTAATAATATTACTGTTAAGTTGCGAAGTGTTCAGTCAGGCATTGGTAATGGGTGGCACGGCATCGCCTGCATCGGGAACGGCAAAGGTCACTACAAACGTAAGCTGGAGCGTATATGCATTAGCGGCTGGAACAATTACATTTAAATTAGATGGTGTTACAAAAGGAAGCATAACTTTATCCTCGTCACAGTCCGGGTCATATACTTTTACCGGTGTTACTCCCGGACTGCATAAATTCCTGGCGGTTCATTCTGTTAACGGAAGCACAGCCAAACAGAATTATCTGGTTGACCAATGGTATCTGGTAGAAACCGAATACGACAATCTCGGAAATGTGACAAAGCAGGTTATAAACAACCAGTATACCGAATTATACACTTATGATGTTCAGGGAAGGTTATCAGAAGTAAAAGCGGGAACAACCGCAGCTAATGCAACAGTGCAGGCAACTTATACCTATAATAAAGCCGATCAGGTTTTGGGAACAAATTATAACCCGATTTCGAAAAATGTTGCAAATACATACGATATACGCAGAGGCTGGTTGACAAAAGTGGAAAACACGGGGAACTTTACTGAAACTCTAGGTTATTTTAAGAACGGAAATGTTAAAACACAGGCTGTAATAAATAATCAGTTCTCAAGCTCCACAGCTACTTCAACTTATGCTTACGATGCATACAACAGACTTACAGAAGTTACCGGTGCAAACGTGGAGACTTTTGGCTACGATAATGATGGTAATTTATCACAAAAGATAGGAAACAGTAAATATTATCAATATACTTATTTGGCTGGCACAAACAAACTTACAACTTTATACAATATAGGCGGCACACCCAACAGCTTTGCCTACACTTACGATGCCAAAGGAAATATGCGTACCGATACCCGTAACAAAGTTACAAGCATAACCTACGACCACCGCAACCTGCCGCTTACAATGGTTAAAAACGGAACAACAAGCAAATACGGTTATGATGATCAGGGAAACCGCATAACCAAAGAAACGGGGAGTTTGAAAGAATTTTACCTGCGCGACCATACCGGCAAAGAACTTGCAATATTTACACCGGGTACCAACACTATAAAAATGGTTAACCTTTACGGAAACGGGATAATAGGCAGAGTTGAAGGCAGTACTTTTGCAACAAAATACTATTATGTGAAAGACCACCTTGGCAGCATACGCGTTACGCTTAACGGCAGCGGAGGCAGAGTAAGTGCGCAGGATTACTATGCATTTGGCGGATACGCCCGGAGTTGGAACAGCGGCGAAGCAAACGGTAAATACAAGTTTACCGAAAAAGAGCGTGATGCCGAAACCGGCTACGATTACTTTGGCGCCCGCTTTTACGATAGCGAAATTGGCAGGTGGCAAAGCGTTGACCCGCTGGCAGTAAAGTACCCCGGCTGGAGCCCGTATAATTATTGCAAAAATAATCCATTAATACTAATTGATCCGACTGGTATGGGTGATGAAAATGCAGACGAAGAAGAAAAAGAACGAGATAGATTATTTTATTGGTTATATAGTGGTCATACTGGCTTCCCACCAGCTAGCTATAATCCTGGTAATAATAGTAGTGCAAGCCATAGCGTATATGCTTCAATGGAATATAACCCAGGTTTAGGGATTGAAGTGTTCACAGAGACCACTACATCTACATCAAATGGAGTAACAACAAATGCGACAATCTCAGCCACAATTAATAGAAAAGGCCATGTAATGTATAACACAATAACAAGTGTCAATGGTGAAAAAACGAGTAATATTAATAGCGGAAGTCTAAGTAATTTTTCACCCTATATGCAAGAAAAAATAACTAAGACTTTAGGTCTTAGGGCTATGGGGAAGGATTGTTTGACTGTACAAATAGCAAAAGAATATAATGTTGCTAGACGAGAGACAATGAGGCGAGAAAATTACTTCAATGCAATTACAACTCCAATATTTTTTTATTTGGGGGGCGGTTTTAAACAACTTTTTACAATGCCACAAAATATGATGCAAGCAGCAAATCAGTGTTTAGGAGTGGGTGGAATAATCCAATCAGGATTATCTTGGAATTTTAATTCGGATAAAGACGAAGTTAATACTAATAGTTATATTTATCAAAGGATTAAATAAATGGATGGTCTTTATAAAAGGACATTGACATTTCTTCTGTTCGGAATAAACTTAGTTAATTATGTAAAAATTACATCTAAAGAAGATGAAACTTTAAATAATTTGGGATATTATTTTCTGGTTATAATATTATTCACAATATTTATCTATATCGTAGTAAAGAAAATAAATTCAATAAAAATAATTAAGCCAATACAAATTTTCGATGCAATTTTCGTATTTATAATATACTCAGCTGTTTTTTATGATTTATTAACAAGTGATGTAATTAACTATGAAAATACAATATTATTATATTTCACAATACTGTGTTTTATTTTGCTAACGCTTTCATTAGCGTTTGAATTAAACGGTTAGTCTCTTTATCGAGTCAGGACTTTTCAGTCGGGTCAGGTCTTACGACCTTGACCCGTTTTTAATTCTGCACGCCGTTAACCAAAAAGCGGGAAAGCGTAATTTAACCTGAGTTCGATATAAGAATCAAGCAAAAACAAGTTGATTCGCATAACCGGACAAATCAATTTTGGGTTTACGATCTTTGAGAGAATAAGCCAGCAAACCGGAAAGCAAATTAACAAAG
>Ga0123335_1004506_pt1 | contig 17994 bp, 13 predicted proteins | sample BiotimSIPDNA_2_FD_89707 | JGI IMG/M metagenome (GOLD analysis project Ga0123335, IMG submission 89707) | Anaerobic biogas reactor microbial communites from Washington, USA - Biogas_R2 time_0 SIP DNA | ecosystem: Engineered > Bioreactor > Anaerobic > Unclassified | place: Washington, USA...
ACCGAATACCGCACCGGATACAGGATTTTCCTTGTCGTCAATCTTGAGACCTTCTACATCGCCGGTGATAAATTCATTTACCACGGTCAGCTCGATTACCTGGTCCTGTTCGGAAATGGTTACCTCAAACACTTCATCCGAAAGGACCAGATGCTCAGGGCAGGACAATTCTTTGATTACCCAATTGCCGTAAGGAATTGCGGTAAACTCAAACATGCCTGTTTCATCAGAGGTTGCCGTAGCAAGAGCGGTTTCAGTAGTAAACTCGGTTTCATCGGCTTTGAACAAACCGAACACTGCGTTTGCTACAGGGTTATTATCTTCATCCAGCTTTAAGCCTTTAACGCTACCGCGAATGATGATGTTGTCGATAACCTCACCATTGTTGACAACGATTTGTACGGTTGCCACAGAGGAATCAGCATAAACAAATTCCACCGGGTACGTTGCATCGGAAAGCTGATAGTGGGAGTCGGTAGCGTACTCTTTTACATAGAGCTTCGCACCAACAGGTACATCCACCGTAAAAACAGCGGTACCATTTTCATCAATACCGGCGATTTCGAGCAGACCATCCTTCGGGATCTGTTTGCCGTCGGCGGCAGTCATATCTTCAGCGGCATAAAGGCCAAACTTGATGTTGGCATATTCATCACCAATACCGATACCGTAGTGTTCATCAGTTTCCAACTGTTTGAGGAGGCTGATAACCACTTTCTGTCTCTCGTTGATAGCAGTAGCGGAAGTGGTAGTGATCTTCACGTCCTGACCTGCATAAATAAGCTCCACTTGGATTGATTCTTCCAAAAGCACCATGCCATACGGTGCCTTTTCCTCTCGGAGTTCAAACTTGCCGAGGAATAACGGCTCGCTGGTAGCGGTTCCGTCTGCGGAAGTAATAATTTCGCCAACCTTTTCTCCGGCAGAGTAACGCAGCGTTCCGTCCGGAGTATAGGTGTCTTCTACAGCATAGATACCGAACACAGCACCCTCCAGACCCTTAATCTCATAGACAGGGGTGAAAATGCCGTCTTTTTCCGTTACAGTCGAGAACACTTCACCCTCTTTGGTGATGGTAACGGTGCCCATCTGCGGCTCGTTCTTTTTGTCTACCTTGATTACCGTTAAGCCATCTTCATCATGGGAATCGTCTTCGGTAATATCAAAGTAGATAGGAGACGAATCTAACACATACCCATACGGGGCAGATACCTCGACCAAGGAGTACCCCTTCCCATAAGGCAGCTTCTCAGGAGTGAGCAAGGTGCCATCAGATGTGGTATAGAAGGTATCAATGGTTGTAACCTCCGGATAAGTGAAGGTCATGGAAATAAGGTTGCCGTCGGGATCATAAAGTTGGAACGCAGCACCGGCATAAGGAATAACCTTGCCTGTGGTGCTATCAGTCTTAACGATTCTGACGAATGCCTCAAAGTTGCGGTTGTTGATCAGATATCTATAGGTGGTTTCGTGTTCGGATACCGATACGTCAAAGTCCGGCATCAGCTCACGGCCTTCCCAGCCGCTTACCTGATGAACAGTATAAACACCGTAAGGGAGCATCTTCGTCTGACCGAAGCCGTTTTCATCACAGATGATAATGTCGCGCTCGGTTTCTTCGGCAGCATCATAACTGCCTGCGGATTTTAAGAAAATCTCAAACTTAGCACCAACTTCCGGCGTTTCGATTTGAGTAGAGCCATCATCGGTATGTTTAATGATAGCGATATCGCCCTTGATGATTTCTTCATAAACATCCGGGTAGATAGTGTTCAGCTCGATAGTATAGTCCCAGGGACTTGCGCCCATATAGTAAACGGTCGGATCCAATAAATAGCCTTCGGACGGAGAGATTTCACGGATAGTCCAGTCTTCACCGCAAGGATAATATTTGGTGAGGAAATAACCGTTTTCGTCTGTAGTATAGGTGTCAATCAAAACCTCGCCTTTATACACGCCATAGACTGCACCTGCGAGAGTGGCATCACCTTGGGTATATCCATAAGGATAACCGAGTTCTTCTACGGTTTCTTCCGAAGTGAGAGACAGAGCCATCGGCATCAGTTCTTCCGGAACACCGCCGCCACTCCAATCATCGTCACCGTCGTAGCCTGCAAGCTCGGCATCCACCTTATAGACGTCTGCACGCCATTTCTTCAGGATATTTTCAAACTCTACTTCGGTAAGTTCATCCCAGGCAATGTCTGCGGTCTGTCGGTCAGGTATTACATAGCGGATAGGGGTATCCACCTCTTCGATGGTATAGCCGGTGCCAATGAGGATATCGTTAAAATGTGCGATACCCTCGGAATCGGTATAGGCGTATTCATCTACTTTGATACCGCTGAATGAAGTACCGAACAGATGGAATACCATACCTTCCACAAAGCCATCTTCCGATGTCTTCTTTACAACAAGGTCGCCGCGCTTCAATTCATTGTAGAAGGATTTTTCTGTAACCGTATTCCATTCAATCGCTGTGCGCTGATTTTCGGGAACGATATACCTTTCGGCCGTATCCACCTCTTCGAGTACATAGGACTCATGACCGGAGATAAGAACGTCTTCAAAGGTTGCAACACCATTTTTATCGGTCACGGCGTATTCGTCCACGACAAGTCCGCTGAGAGAAGTGCCGTAAAGGTGGAATTTCACGCCCTCCACAAGATTATCCTCAGAGGATTTGATTACCTGCAGATTGCCGCGCTTGAGTGTATTGTTGAAGGTAACAGTTGCCACTTGGTTACTGACAACCGTAACGTTGCGGGTTTCCTGCGGCTCGTATTTATCTTCCACAGTTTCGGTCACTTGGTAGGTGCCGGGTTTTAAGTCGTCAATTTGAATAACACCGTTCACATCCGTGGTAACAGTCGTGTCGATACCGTTGCCTTTGAAGTGGAAAGTTACGCCTTCAACGGTTCCGTCCTCAGAAGTTTTAACGATCTTCGCAGAACCGTTATCTACTTCGTTGACGGCATTGATGGTAACGAGTCCGTCGTTATTGGCATCTACCGTAACTGTCCACTCGGTTTGTCCGTAAGCATGGTAATTGGTCGGAAATACAGTTTCCTTTACGGTATAAGTGCCGTAAGGAACAGGATTCTCCGTCTTGGCGTAACCACTGCTGTTGGTAGGACCGATCTTATAGGATTTGCCGGTTTCGCTGTTGGTTGCAACAAAGACGGCACCTGCAAGGTTCTTGCCGTCGGTATCCTTCTTATAGACCTCAATATCACCGTCAGACTCAAAGACCTCTTCAGGCAGATGGAAGTAAGCGTTTGGATAAGAGGACTTATCGCCGGCTTGACCCATCCAGTCCACACGGGAGATCTCAGGTCCTCTGTCGTTACCCACATGGATAATGAAGTCAACACCGTTGTAAGTACCGGAGTACACAGCAATGTGCGTGTGAGAATTTTCAGAGGTGCCGAAGATGATCAAGTCTCCCGGTGTGAGCTTGCTTCTATCTACGTTAGAAGCACTGGTGCCGATCTTCTCGACCTTGCCTTCATTTGCAAGTTTGTTGAGAGCCGTTTGCCAGGTTACAACTGCCTGCGAGTTCATACCCGTTGCGTTGATGGCATCGGCAATAAACTGCGTGTCCGAGCCTTCAATGTTTGGCAGGTAATTCAGCACATAGTAGGAAACAAAGGCAGCGCAACACAAGCCTTTGTTTTCAAAGGTTGCAATATCGGGTGCCTTTCCGGTAGGTGTGGAGCTGTCAGCAACAGTTTCACGACCGGAGGTACTGGTTCCGTAATGAATATCCGACAAGATACTCGAAGGTGTTCTTGAACCGTAACTGCCGGATTGATAAAGGGTTCCGTCATTCTTTTGTGCCTGCACATCATATCCCGTATATTCCAAGGCACGGAGGATGGAATGATCCACCATATCGGCAGGGAGGTCAGAGGCAGGAGCAGCGAATGCGGACATTGGCATTGCACAAAGCAGCATAACAGCCGCAAGCAGTGCCGACATCACTTTTGAAAATTTCTTTTTTGTTTTCATGTTATCGTGTCCTTTCAAAATTTTTGATAAAAATAACGCTTGACCGAAATCAAGCGTTAAAGGTGTAGATATTCAGTTGTTAACCGCCGTAATTCTTACTGCTCACACAGATGCAACAGTACCACATAGAAGTCGCTTCGTCATAAGTACAGCCGACTGCCATATAGGAATACTCGCTTGAACCGAGATATTTCCAATGGCTTGAGCTGTTCTTAAAGCCTGTTGCTATACGCTGAGCAATTTCGTCAGCCGTGCCACCCCAATTGCCCTTGGCAATAGCTTCACGGTTATACCCTTGGTAATAGCTGTCACTCTCGGACATACCGTACAAGGTCATATCCACAAATTCGCCATACTGCAGAGCGTTACAGGCGTCAATACCGTCTGTGTGAGCGAAGTTACTTACGAGTTGCTGTGCTCTGTAGTTTGCAACACCGCCAAGTCCCGGAAGAACAGTTGCCGGTGTGCTACGGTATTGATTTACATATACAGCAACCAGAGAAGCAATTTCGTTTCCGCTTGGTCTTTCCACGGGCAGAGGGACAGTCTCTGTTTCCGGTGCCGAACTCTCAGCAGTGGGTGGGGCAGTTGTTTCGGTCGGTGTCGTGCTTGGTTTTGACTCGGTGGGAACATCTGTCTTTGATGTATCCTTCTGCTCTTCAGATACAGTCGGCGGTTGAACTGTATCCTTTTCGGTGCTGTGTGTTTGGCTGACCGGGGTTTCTGTTGCATCGTTTGTCTGTGTGAGCGACGGCTGTGCATCATGATTCTCCTCGGTTTCCTCTGTGGGATCCGATGGAGCAGAAGTGGTCTCATCCTCACTTGGCGTGAGAATAAGGCTACTTGTTTCGGTAGCGTTGTCAGTTATCGGCGGTCGCTCGATCCTGCAACCTGTCAGAGCCACAAGCAAAATGAGAAGCAAGACGAATAAAGTTTTACGCATATAAAATCCTCCTTTGACGGTTTTTCCGTCTTGCTTATCTTTTACGACTTATCATGGGATTTTTTCAACAACTTACAAGTGCTGCTTGATAATGCGGGTGATGATTCCACCGGCAACACCACGTTCTTCGTCAATGTGGGTGACGGCAAAAGATACATCATCCTTTTTGCCCGGCGTGCGTCTGTCGAGACAGGTATGAGCGATTGCGTTGGCACCGTTGTTGAGACGGACATACACAACACCCTTATGCACATCAGTAACCTTGCCGGCATATTTGCTCTGAATGCGGCACTGCTTGAGATAGGTGCGGTTGGTGTTTTCGGATACACTCTTCACATCTGCGCGGATGGAGAGGTCTTCTACATTATCACGCTTGACCTCAAGGATTCTGACAAGGATCTGGTCTCCCACAGAAAAACGCTCGTTGGCATCACCGATCCAGTCCCATGACAAGTCTCTTGCCATAATGGAACACTCCACCCCGAAGGCTTCGATGCGGACGGCTTTTTCTGCAACAGCAATAACACGAGCCTGCACAGTGCGGCCTTCATAGATACGGTAGGAACCGGAGGCATCCTGATTCATGTAGAAAACCTGACGTTTTTTCAGCATTGCTTCCTTACGGCTAGCAACGACGGTTCGTGTCTTCGGGTCAACACCCTTAACAATGAAATCGATTTCACAGCCCAGCATATTGCTGAGCAGCTTGTTCTGGCGGCGGATCATATCGGTGTATTCTGCTCCGTGGAGATTCTTTTCCAATTTGACAAGCATCTCCTTTAGAGGAATGACTACACGGAAGCCCCTGTAATCTACAATGGCGAGTGTTTTGCCGACCTCGGTTTCTTCAACACCGCCGAGCATTCCGGTGAGGATTCGGCGGCTTTTATAGGATGTTTCGATTTCGTGCCAGGCAACATCCATTTCGTGAGTTTCGGTGGTAACTTCACCGTCAACCTCAAGGGTTAAAATAGGATCCGCCTTTGGTTTATTCTGCCGTACTGTGGCTTTGGTTTCTTCTTTCTTTGCACCCGTGCTCTTGGCGGCTGCCTTTTTAGGTTCGGGTACATCTTCACCATCCACGGCATCCGCTTTCTTTTTGCGTGTCCTTTTAGGGGGACCTGCGGTTGCAGGTTCAGGTGCTTCGGTTGTCGGCTGGGTAATAGCGTCTTCAACATCAGCCACCTCCGTACCGGTTTCGGTCGTTTCCGCAGCAGCGGTCACTTCCAGTTCTTCTTTTTTCTTAGGCATAAATGGTTTCCTCCTTTAATTTTTAGACATAATAGAGTCTTTGTCTGTCGGCACCACATTGGATGCCGTGGTCTTTTTCTTTCTGCCCGGCTTTTTTATCGGTGCGGGCGGTATTTCTTCCACCTCCTTCGGTTTCTGTTTTTGCCATTCGGGTATATGTGCAGAAGCCTTACAGGAAGATAACTTTTTACTTTGCGGATGCTTTGTATAATCGCATTTATCTACCTGCAAGAGCTTACGGCCACGAATAATAATCAGTGCCTTGTTAATCGGCAATCGCAGCACTTCATCCATTGTCAGCAGTTTTCGTTTTCCTACACCGCTGGTCTCTCTGTATTCCGGTGTGTAATTGGAAATACGCCAGGTGCCCAGCATTTTCGCTTTGCTCAGAACGTGAACGGATACCTCTCCGGAGCGTTCGCTGATGTATTTGGCTGTCAGTTCGTCAACGCATCCAAGGAAAAGCTGCACATCGCTGTTACCGAGTATTTCCTGCCATTGATTCAATGGGTAGCGGTTTTGAAGTCCCGCGAGGTTCTGGAACACACAGCTCATACTGATATTTCGGGAACGGATAACACTAATTTTTCGACTGAGATCTGGGATTACACCACAGGCGGTTAGTTCTTCACCGAGCACATGAACAGGGACGGGCAATTTGCCGCCCTCACAGTTCTTATCTGCGTACCGTACCAATTTGATAAAAACAAAGGACAGAAACAACGACGAAAGAAAGTCGAAGGTACTGTCCTGATCACTTGTGATACAGAAATACGCACAAGGCTTTTGCCCCGGCAGTTCCATATCAATTTCATCATGGGCGGTCATATCGCAGATGGACTTGTTTTGAAACACCTGCAGTCTGGAACCCAGACCGATGATAACGCCGCTTCGCACCGTATCGGATGCTTGTTGGAATATAGCGTAGGGTGCTTTCGCCGGGTGAGAAGAAGGCAGCATATTGAAAAGGCTGTTGAGTTCCTTTTCATCACAGTGGGTCAGCAGTCTGTAAACCTGCCCAATATTCTTCCGTTCGGGCGGATACCCTTGTTCTACATATAGAACCAATGCTTTGAGCAGATTCATTTCAGCACTGTCCCAAAAGTGGTCGCCTCGTTCCGAGCCGGTGTTTTTGATGATGACATCACAAAACCGCTGCGCCATCAGTTCATCGCCCTCGATTTCCGCAAGGCAGTTCCAAGAGTCAGAATTTTCCGGGCAGACAAGGTTAAACACCTTGACGGTGTGTGTCTGGCGAAGCAGCTCACTTGTTTTTTCATAAAGCTCTGACTTGGGATCGCAGATGATAAGCGATTCTCGCTGCCCATCCGGTCCGGGAACGGTTGCCTGCAGAATACGGTTAAGGCAATAGGCTCTTGTTTTCATACTGCCGCTGGCACCGTAAACAGCAACATTTTTGTTAAGCATACTGTCGGTCGGCATACAAATGAACTTGCCGTCCATCATCCCGAAGATCGTGCCGTTATGGTGCTTGATATTAGCGGTAATATCGATGATTTCTTCTGCTTCTTTTTCGCTCATAAATCCGGAAGTGCCGTAAGTACCTTTCTTTGAATACATAAAGTTACGGTCTTTGTCATACTCGCCGGTGTCGCTGTAGCCCATTCGCATTACCATTACAATAAGCAGGGTGAGTACACCCAGACAAATGAGAATACCAAAGATACCGTATGGCATCGAAAATATGGCACTGAAGCAGGAGCCAATGTCAAAGGATGGCATTGTGGGGGATGTCCCGCCTCCGGGCGTTCCACCCGAAGCCTGCCATTCATTGTAATTTCGCATAAACTGTGCGATGTATCCGCCGCCGTAAAGTAAACCGAAGAGCAGCGGCGGAAGAGCGAACAGTATGCTGAATAAGCGTTTTCGTTTACTCAAAAAAACTCCTTTCCCATTTTTGAAAGTCAATCGTCTGGAACTGTACGCGGTTACTGCAATAACGTTCCAGAACTTCCTTTTGAAAATCAAAGCAGATCAGCGTTCCGCGTTTCTTTTGCAGTTGCAAAGCGGTATCAAATCTCTTGATTCTCGGGAGGTCACAAAATACGGATATCAAAACGGGATTGCCGTCTTTATCCTCGGCATCGCTTTCCAAGGTGGAAGCCATTTCATTCTCATACAGGTCATCATACAGAATATCCAGCAGCCGCTCGGTCAGCTTCCGGCTGCAAAGCAGGCTTAACAGCCGTTCACCCTGATGGTCGTTGGTGAGATAATAAAAATGCTCGTAATTGCCATCGAGGATAAAATACTGTTTTCCGCCTTCGCCTTTGAGAATGTCGAAAGCCAAATCCATACTGTTAGCAAGGATAAGACCTTGGATAGCATCGGGTGGATATTGGTGTGGCAGTCTCTCTCGGCACAAAACCGTTTTCATCAATGCCTTGGTACGCATCTCGGATTTGTATTCCCATTTCATCAAAGAGTTGCCGAGGTTATACACTACAAAGAAGTCGGCAGGGGCAAGCAACACACCCACCGAGCGGGCACCACGTATCTTGGTAAAGACCGTTCCCATTTCCTTTATCTCTCGTGAGTTGTAAAAGGCAGGAGCCTTTATGCTGATGTGAGCCGCTATCTCCCAGTTGGGAGAAAAGATTTCCGGCTTTTCATCACGGAAGAAAAGGACACCGGCATTCATCATTGTTACGGTTGCTTCTGCAACACGGTGAAGACGAAGGCGGCGTGTAACTTCACTCTTGACAAGATTGGTTTCGGCAGAGCCGGTCAGAGCGAAGGAAAAACGGTCAGGGTTATCAAGGCACAGGGCTTTCTTGGCAGAAGCCGTCATCCTGTATCCGCGTAAGCCATCACGGTAATAGGTACGAAGCAGTTTTTGCGATTTGAGAATGCGCACCACACTGAGCTTGTAACTATCTCCACCGGATAGCCGCCGAAGTTGGTCGGCAGGTAATTCACCGGATATGGCAACGAGTTCAAGCAGCATATAGCCCACCGTCTGCTTATCCGGTAGGCTGTCTTTGTAGCGCATAGCGCACCACCTCCTTTTTGCGAGAAATATTACCGAGGTTGCAGATAACCTGGGTAGAATTTTGATGTTGGCAGAGGCGAAAAAGCCTTGATTTACAGGGATTTTCACTGCCTTTTTCCGTATCGTGAAATTTTGACCTCAAAAACGCTAAAAATCGGATATGGTTTTAAGGTTGTTTTCACGCTCCGCAAGCCACTTTGCGAAGCGGTCTTTTCCCATTACAGAAATGCGGGTACAATCTGTTTCTCCAATTTCGGTTGTGTTGTAGGCATCCACAAGAAGTCCTGTATCGTCTTCCATAATGAAAGTGGATAACACATCCAAAAGTTGTTTGAGTTCCAGATTGTCATAGTCTCGCACTCTGCGGTTATGGAACTTCTCACTGTAAATGTGAGAGAAGCAAACTACGCATTGCTGAAATTTTGGCAACTCGTTGCTGTCTGAATATTGGCTCAGAGTGAAATACAGCGGGTCGATCAGAAATTCCGTACTCTGGCGTTGCTTTCGTTTTGGGAGCAGACACGGGAGTGTGATTTCCAATACACCGTCATATTCTTTAATACGGATACCCTGTACCACGCCGGCAGAAGCAAGATATGTTTCTTTTCGGGTGGTGGTAGAGCCGTATAGCAAATGCCGCATCCTGCAGGCGATCAATTCGCTGCGTAATGCGGCATCGGTTGTTAGCATAGCGTAGTTGTCCGGATAGTTTTCTATATCCGTGTTTTCGATAGCACAAAGGGTATTTGATAGTTTTGTTATATCGCCCTTGATACTGCCGATTCGTCTTAAAATGCTTGTTCTGTCCAACACAGTCCTCCTATTCCTGTTTATAGTATTGAATGGCACCGGTATCCATATCAACGGTACAGTAAGCAGTTACATCGGGAATCGTAAGCCGAGCAATCTGCTCACTGTCCTCTACGATAACAAGGCGTTTTTCTGCGTCATTCGATTGCTGGGCAAGAGCGTGTTCTATCAGCGTTTCATTACCGGGCATCACATAGATAACCTCATATAGTTCACCGTCCGCAATGAAAATCAGTTTTGTCGGGAAGTCGGTGGAAGAGTGGTAGTCCGCCCGTTCAATGAAGTCCGTCAGCACCCAGATTGCAGCCAGCATTTCATAATCCGGCGAAGCTTCGGTGCCATCGTGATACAAGTTGAGTTTTTTATCAAGCTGCATACGCCCTTGTTTTACAAAGAAGGAAAGGAGGTTCGCTATCTTATCCTCTTTGCCGGGATACAACCGTAAAAACTGATCGTGCCGGATATAGTGATAAGTTGTGATATTCCGAAGCAGGTCGGCTGCTTCTTTGCCGTAGATCTGTTCTCTGGTTATCATATTGCCTCCTTTCTACACGCAATCAATGCGTATTAAATTCGTAATAGCAGTGCTTATACGCATAAACACCGTATTAAGTAGGTATTACCGCTTTTTTCTGTTCAACCAGTTCCTGCAGCTCACGGCGGTCGGTGGTGATAAGGCTTTTCTCCAAATCACTGCATCGAAATTCCACCGTGATATTGTTGTTATTGGTACTGATAAGTCCGTTACCTCGTTCAAAATGGGTAATCTCCATTACCTCGGCTTCGGATAGGTGCAAAATGCTTTGCACACGCTGAGCCTCTTCGTCTTCAAGGTTGAGGACGATTTTGGTCTTGCAGTTGTTGATGATGCCTTTGCCATACTTACCATCGTCCAGGGCGAAGAAGTCGTTTAAGTCCTGGGTAGCAAATACCGCGCTGCCGCCGTAACCACGAATGATTTTGGCAATCTCCAAGACGAAGTTTGCGGCAAGTCGATTGGCAGAGCCACCGATCAGCGCCCAGCACTCGTCAATGAAGATGGTCTTTTCTACCGTTCTGTTTTGCTTGGCTTTATCCCATACATAGTCAAGAGCCACAAACATACCGGCAGTCAGCAGGTCGCCCGACAGTTCCGAAATATCCAGCACCGTGTATTTGTTGTCCAGATTGACGTTGGTGCGTTGATTGAAGGTGCTTGCCGAGCCGTGTACCAAACGGTTAAGAATATTCGCCATTCGTTTGGTCTCAGGTGTTTGAATCAGAATGTCGTAAAGGTCACCCAATATCGGCATATCTCTGTAGTGCCCTGGATAGTACGGATCCTCAAGAGACTCGTTATCGTGGGTAATGCCCTTATTGTTATAGGTCTTAATAAGGGCTTCATCCAAAAGCTGACGTTCCTCGTGGTTCATATCCGGTATCAGCAAGCTGAAGAAAATGTGAAGCTGTTGTATTTTTGCGGCAAGCTCCGACTTTTCAATCGGAGTACCATCAAGCAGTTCATCTACCGACTTGTCTGTACGGCGTATCTCCATAACATTGATACAGTTTTTTGATGCAGGCGATATTTGAATGAACTCACCGCCCGTATTTCTGCAGGCTCGTAAAAATTCGTGCCCTTTGAGGGGAGCAATAATAAATACTTGCGTTCCTTTTCGCCTCATACGAAGTGCCATCAGCTGTAATGTAAAGGTCTTACCGGCACCGCTGGTTCCCATAATGGAAATGTTAGCGTTCTTATATACTGCCGAATTGAAGATGTCCACGATAACAAGAGAGTTGTTGTATTTGTTCACTCCCAGCAAAATGCCGTTGTCATCGCTGAGTTCATAGGCAGTAAACGGATAGCAGCTTGCGGCACCGCTTGTCAGAACATTTCGTTTGGAACGCTCATATAGGTGCTTTTCAAGGCTTGTCAGCGGCAGAGCCGATAAGAAACCTTGTTCTTCACGAAATGAGCAGGTAACGATGTTTAAGTCCTGAGATACAAGCAGTTTTCGCATTTCACGCTCACGCCACTCCAAATCCTCCGGGGTATCGGCGGTAATGGTAATGAGGATGTTCATATAATAAAAATCCTCGTTATTGGAAAGCCCGTCCTTTAAGAGATACCCGCTTCGGATAGCGCCGTCCAGATCGTCAAAGTCGCTGTTTGTATCACTGGTTTCCTTGATTTTGGAACGGTTGATACGAAGCTGCTGACCGAGCTTGTTTACCATACGCTCTTTCGGTTGACGGGTAAGAAACAGGTCAATGTCAATTCCGTCACCGGCATTGACAAGAAGACTCAACCATCCGGCAGCAACACGGGATTTATACCCAAAGGACGGTATCAGCATATAGGATTGATACTGACTGTCTACACAAATGTATCTGCCGTGGGTGAAGTCCAGTTTCTCCGGTGCGAAAAACTCGGTACACGGTATGGCGTTGGTGTCTTTGCCAGCGGCGATGTATTTTGATACAATGTCCTGCACTCTTTGGGGCAGGGGTATGTCCGAACTGGATTGTCGGCAAAGAATGTTATACAGTACATCGACTGTAAATTCATCTTCATTCTCCGGCATCAGCACTTCGTTACCGCACTGTTTCAAATAGTTTGCCGCCGTTCTTGCGGCGATTTGTAAAGAAGCGATTGCATCGGCTTCCTCGTTACCGCCACGCCGTCCGATTTGCTCATATTCAAAAGCGATAAAGAAACGGCGGGTTGTGGCTTCACGGGAGCCTATACGGTTGATAAGCTGCAGATAGTCCTCTTGGAGCATACGGCAGTTTGGATCTTCCTCAGCCGCCATCTCTCTGCGAACAATGTCCGTATGCTTATTAAGGTCTGCACGTTTTGTCAGCACTTTGAATTGAATTTTCACAGGGCTGATTTTCAGATAGCTAATAAAGGAATAAATGATACTCCTTTGCTCTCGGGCACTCCTTAATAAAAAGTTAATCGGAATGACCTCAATGATTTTGATGTAACGGTGGTCTCTGGTATAGACGATACCGTTTTCGATTTTGTCGATTGGCAGATATTCAGCCACGGGGTTAAGGAAGGGCGACTCAGGTTTCCTGCGCCGCCCGGTTTTTTCCTTTTTTGGTTTGTCCTCTTTTGTCGGCTGTTCTGCCTTTTTCTTGTTTGCTGACCGCTTGCGTATAACTCCGGCGATTTCCGAAAGCATAGACTCGTTCTCTGGTTTCGGCTTTTCTGCTTTTTGGGGTTCCGGTTTTACCTTTTCCTTCTTTGACTTCTTTTGCTTTTTAACTTTTGGCTCTACTTTGCCGATAACACGGCGGTTTTTCAGCCATTTGAAAAATGAAAAGACGTAAGAAGAAAGCGGCTCTCCGGCAATACCCATCAAGGCAAACAACCCTAACGGCAATGCGGTCAGACAAAGGATGATGATACGGGCGGTGAGCGAAAGGTCGGCTGAGAAAACCGGCACACCCACAGCAAGTGCGAGAATACCGGCCTCAATAACATTTCGTATTTTGAACATTCCCCCGAACAGGGTACCGCCCTCTATAAAGTTCGGAGGGATGATATAAGTGTCATGCTGTTCATTTTGTTTGCTCATCAAGTCCTCCTTCTTGTTTCATTCGCTCTTTTTCCAGCAGTTTATATTCCGCGGCAGATTCTTCTCGGTTTATCTGGAAGAGACACATAAAAAAGATACCGCAACAAACGCCGACAGCGAAAATAATATAATTTGTCATGCGAACTAACCTCAAAAATAATTATCCTATGATCCAGAAAGGTCCGCCTGCACCGGCGTGGGTACTTGCTTCGTTCAAAATGATAGACAAATCCCACTCCATACCGCTACGGTCATAGCTTGCCGGATCTGCGACGAGTATTTTCCCGTCTTTTACGCCACGCAACACGATAAAATGTCCGGAGTTAGTGAAATGCCCTTTGAGCATAATCGCCACCACCAGCTTGCCGTCTGCCAGGGCGTCAACAATTTTTTGACCTTCCGATGCAGAGCAGCCTTCCACCGGCAATCCCCAAGCTTCAGCAGCGGCAGGGATAAGTGCGTGATAGGAGCCGCTTTTCGAGCACCAGTAGCCATTTTCATACGACCATCTTGCCATCTCTATCGGTTCAACGGTTTCACTTGTCAGCGAGGACACCACAATTGACATTGCCGTAGGTCCGCATCCGTAGCCGCCGATATGGTCTGTGCCATACGGCTGACCTGCATACCGTTCATCCAACTGATTGAAATAGACAACCTCGGTCTGTCCGTCTGTAAAACGGACATTTCCAAGAGAGGCAATAGATGTATAGCCTTCGGGAAGCCCTTGGAACATACTGTCACCGAGAAACAGGCTTAAATTATAAGCATAATCGTCGGCAAGTTCCTTTTGTTCGGCAGTAAGATGAAACACCTCGTCGGCAAAATAGGCTTCACCATTGTAGGAAACGGTATAAACGATCCATTTCTCTACAGAAGTTGTTACAGTTTCGGTTTCAATCTCCTTGCCTGTGGCTGCATCCACCGTAGTTGTAACCGTAACGGTCTCTACCAAGCGTTCTTCCTCTTTTTTAGAGTAGGAGTACAGCTTATCTATGCCTTGACGAAGCATACTTTCCATATCCGCAACAGAGATGGTGGTGTAGTCTTCGTTTTTGGCGGCACAGTATTGACCGACAAAGAGATTTGCGTTAAAGTTTGGCGAACTCTCGTAAGGGTTTATGATTTCCTTACCGTCCGCAGTACAGTTGGCATAGTCATCCTCGATTGCCTGGAGCGTACCTGCCATACCTTCCGATAGCACCGTACTAACGGCAGTTGATATATCCGTTAGGTTGGTGTCGATAGCAACGCTGCTATTCATAATCGGTGTGCTCGGGTCTGCAGGTGAATGGGAACTGCCAAAGCCCCCAAATATCACCGCAGGAAGCATACAGAGAATGATAATCGGAATCATCAGCACAGCGGTTGCCGCAATAATGACTTTCGCAAGGAATTTTCTGTTTTCCCAAGCGAAGCCTGCGACAGCGCCCCAGACACCGCCGGCAGCCGCACCTTTGGCGGCACCGGCGATGGCTTTGCCTGTTTTTACTGCACCACGCACAAAATGAGCCGCTTGTGCGCCTTTCTGCAACGGTTCAGCAACAGGGCGGCTATTTTCTGCCATCAGATCCTATCCTTTCGGGGCGGAGCCTTGGGCAGTTTCTTCACGATACTTTCGTTATATGCTACCGAGCCATCTTCGGCTTGGTACGGTTTACGCTCTACGGTATCCGTTGCATATTGCTTATACCAAGAGGTGCCGTCAGCAGCAGTAACAGTCGTGTATTCGCCTTCGGGTGGCATATACTGGTCGGCATGGTACATTCCCATAGCAATGCCTTCGGGATGTTCGGCGGTAGTTTCCGTAGCAAAAATATGTCCACCGCCAATCTCAACATTAGAGAAGGACGGAACATCCTCTGCATCAGAACCGAGTGCCGTATATCCCATATAGGACATCAAGGAGTCAGCCGCTTTATCACCGGAGATAGAACCGGTGGAAGCAATACTGCCCGTAGCGACCTTTCCAATAATAGAATTGGCAAAACCGCCACCTTTACCAAGGGATGAATTAAACGCCATACCGCCAAGACCACCGCTTTTTGATCCGTTGGCGTTGTTGATGGCATTGTTTGTTACCTTTCGGCTGACAACACCGGAAAGACCGCCTTTCATAAAGGTGTTTCCACCACTGCCACTGCCGGAAGATCCACCACCGCCACCACCTCTGCCTCCCATAAAGGATTTTGCCATTCCCACACCACGCATAGCAATCATTGCTTCAGCAAGCATAGAGCCGCCGGTGTGTCCGACATTGATACCCAGAGAGGACATAAAGCTGTCGATTTTCTGCGATACCTTCAAAAAGGCAATCGCACACAGAAACCAGACGAAGATATTACCGGTCACGGCTTCTTTACCGACAGCATTGACCTGATCCTGCACTTCGCTTTCTGTCAAGGCAAAAGCAGGAACGGTTGTGAGTGAGACCATCGCCACAACGACAGCCAACATAATGAGTATTCTGTGTCTTCGTTTCATCGTTCCTCCTTATAAAGCCAAGGGATTTGAGAGGAATTGTCCCACCATACTGGTAAAGAGCCTCAAGCACCAGGCATTCATAATCAAAAGAAATACCTGACCGCCGAACATTCGGCACCAACTCTTGAAAATGTTGGAGGTCGTCTGTGATGCACCCATCGCAAACGCAACGGGTGCTGTGTAAACGAGCACTCCAAGCAGGACATATCTTTCTGCCGCTTCAAAGAGCAGTTTGATATAGTTCCAAGCAAGAATCAGTATGAGGATCAATGCTATCAGAGATACCGTTCCGCTTGCACATACGCCGAGTATCGTCAAAAAGACAGAATTAAAACTTGCGAAGTCAAGCGACGGTAGTTCTGAGTTGAGAATCCAGTTGTATGGGGTTCCTCCAATGTTCAAAATGATGTCTACGATTTGGTCTGCAAAGTAAGCCAGCAGAATAAAGAGAACAGAACGGATTGAAAGTTTTACGGGGTCCTCGGCTTCAATACCTGCGGACAACCCGTAATTCTTAAATAGCTGCCACACCCAATTGAGCAGTATCAAACCGATAGCAAGAGCAACGAATATCTTATACATTGTCTCTGCCGCCGGAAAATACCGTTCAAAGGTGCTCATATTACAGCCAAGTGCGCCCAAAACTGATGTGTTGATAAGGTTCAATCCGTTCATGACCTGTTCTGCGATCCACTCTACAATTCCGTCGAGTATGCCCACAGCATCAGCTCCTTTCTATCGGACGGCTAAACTTAACCGTTCCACTTACCGTCGGAGAAGAAAGGTGTGATGTAGGCCATAATGAAGCCCAAACCGTTAAGGATTGCCCAAGTAATGACAATTCGTTTCAGCCATGCACGGGATTCATCTACCGTTCTGCCGGACTTGGAAAAGTTCATCATCAGCAGAGCAATAGAAGCGGTTACAACGGCGGCAATGGTGGAAATGAGCAGGACTTGGTTATACACGTCCTTCATAATTTCCGTTGCCTTTTCCCAGACAGTCGGTGCGGCAAATACCTGCGTAGCACTGCCGGCCATCATCGTAACGCAAAGGAAACCCGTGAACAGCAAACGTCCCCAATCAATATGGCGGCGCTCTTTCTGCGGTTTCGGCTTAGTGGTTTCTAATTGGTTTTTCACTGTGTACCTCCTTGAAAATAAACTAAGCCGCCTCTGAAAATTGAGACGGCTTGTGGGTTACGCACCGATTTTGGCAACAAAAAAACACCATCGAAAAAATGGTGTCAGTTTCGCCGCAGTCGGCACTTGATACAGTTTTGAGCATACACATTATACCACATAAGGAATTGCGCTTCAATCGCAAAACCCTGCCAATGTACTGCCAATTACCGCCGATTTACTGCCATTTTCAGTTTTCAGGGAAAAATTGCTCTAAAAGACTCAAACTATCCTTGGAAGTATAGCCCCACAAGATTGAAGAAAGAGCTTCAATGGCATTCTTTCTTCTGCGGAAAAATGTTCGTTGGCTGATGTCCGAAATATGCGGTCTTACCATCTCAATGATTTCATCCACACTTTTATACTGTTGGGGAGAGAGGTAGCTGTAGTAGAGCAGCCAATAGTACATCTCACCGTATTTATGCTTGTTTCGCATAATATTTACCGAGTTTTCCAGCAGTTTGAGCATTTGATAACTTTTCTCAATGCTTCTGGCTTGTTCTTCGATCCCATTATCTGAAAAATCTACACCAGCTATGTAGATTGACTCCAAAAAGTCCTCGATGCTGCTGCCGATCTCCATTTGGAAATGGCGTTTGACCTGCTGTACTGACAATTCCAACCCCCACACCACATCCCTGTATTTTTTCAAAAGCAGCCAGGTATCGTGAAATTTCGGGTCTTCAGGCAGTTGTTCAGTTTGCTTTTTCATCCATTACACCTCCTCGGATA
>Ga0123335_1004509_pt1 | contig 17974 bp, 27 predicted proteins | sample BiotimSIPDNA_2_FD_89707 | JGI IMG/M metagenome (GOLD analysis project Ga0123335, IMG submission 89707) | Anaerobic biogas reactor microbial communites from Washington, USA - Biogas_R2 time_0 SIP DNA | ecosystem: Engineered > Bioreactor > Anaerobic > Unclassified | place: Washington, USA...
ATACGAACCTGTGCTGGTTGTCGATACTGATGTACTTCTTGCCTAAACCTCTCGCCACACGTGGTATAGTTGGCTCATAATCCGTGATGAATAAATCAGGTTCGATTCGTTTGGCCAGCTTCTTAAGTACGGCTACGTTTTTTCCTAATTTCGCCGCAAGGAACCAAGATGCCCGAAGACTACTTTTCAAGTAGTCAACATGGCCGTTCTTGTAAGAAAAGGTCATGCCGTCAATTTCATGTACAAACGGGTAACCCATGTCCAAAAAGAAATCGAGGGCTTTGCCATAGGCGAAAACGTGAATTTCACAGTCTGACATATGCTCAATAACCGATATAGCCCGACTGGCGTGACCGAGGCCCTCGCCATTGACGCCGTAGAAAATTGTGCTCATGTAGAGATCCTCCGCTTATGATAGCGACAGAGGATCAATCTATGGTAAAGCTCCCCAGAGAGACGAGAATGCGGTTTTTAGCCTTCGGTCATCTCTACTGATTATCACTACCTGATCGAACAGATCCTTAACCGAAGAATGTACGTCGGATGAGAAGGTGCCGAAGAACCGGCCATCTTTGCGGATGTCAAGGGTGATGCCGAATTGAGTTTGCGTAAGATAGTAGTCGAAGGGCAGTTCTTTAGTTTTGAATTGGACCAGGGTATTAATGGAACTCCACAGCAAAGTTCTGCTATCGGTTTTCTCCTGAATTTCGCCAATGAACAATCTTTGATCCAGCCAATTGAGTTCGTTTATGCTAAGGATGCGGCTGGTGTTGATGGCCCCGGTTGCAGCGAAAGCATAATCGGTGTTGGATTGGAAATAAGTTCTAGTGCCTTTCGGTCGCTCCCAGTTTCCTGCTGCTCTTTGATCAATAACTTTTCCGTTTGCGATCTGATCTTCAGGAACACCTTCCGTCCATTCACGCCATCCATGGTAAGATCTGATGGCTTTAGATTGTGCGTAGGTAGCATCAGGCAACCACTTGCCGTGGTAGGTGTCGCCTTCTGTGGGTAGCGTAAATTCCGACCACAGTATTTGTCGGAAGGTTTGGTTTGTGTTCCAAGCACCACCGTAGTTGGGGTCGGGAGACACTGGACGGAAGATATACTCTCGGGCTTGCCAGAGCATGTTGTCTACAGTGCCGTCTGCTTCGTCGTCGCTCCAGACGGTGATTTTGCAGGCGGTGCCATCGTCCTGGATGTTGTAATGATCCCAGGCAGCAATTATCACTCCCTGAACATTGATAGCTGTTATCCAGCCGGGAAAATCATCGAGAAGAGCAGCGTCATCGGGAACTGCTTTGGGGTTCGGTAGCTGTCCGGTGGAATACTCTTGCCAGTCGTTGGCTACAGCGGTGGCCCATTGAATCAAAATTTTCATGACAACTTATTTAGTCGCCGGGCCACTAGTCCAGAGGAATTGCGATGCTTCTTCCCGTGGCTCCAGGAGCAAGGTTGAAGTTGTCGTTCGCAGAATCGGTATAGCCGTGATCGGAATCCGTCCCACCAAAGGTCACGTCGCTCGTAGAACCGTTAATAGTGAGAATCTCGTAGCTTCCAGCAGTCACATCAGTGGTGTTGCCACCCAGATAAGATGCTGCAATAAGATATTTGGCACTAAGTTGCGACTCCAGACCCAGTTTACCGACGTTGTTGTGTTTGGTGACACGGTTACCGATCACCAAACATAGTTCGCCAACAAACACACCGTTGTCCTGACCCCCATCAATAACATTACCAGCCAGAACCAGCTTGCTACCGGGAGTGCATATCACCTGTTTTCCTGTGTTATCGTGGATCAAACAGTGTTGTGCGATCCCGTAGAAGCTACTTTGCCCTCTACAGTTAATTCCCGAAGAGGCATTGCCGATGGCCTCACATCCGTACCAAATGAACATCCCTTGGTAGTTGTCGTTGAAGCCATGTCCGCCATTGTTGTTCGATTTGCATCGGAACCAAAAATTAGATTGGCTGTTCGTGTAATAGCACTCGAAACCACTGCCCACGTTGTCATGGCTATGGACGTTGATAAAGACGCATTCACCCCAGTATGCACTTGTGGCTCTTGTCGTTCGAAGATTGAACCCATCGCAAACGTTGTTCTGGGGTGAGTTTGTCCCAAACAAGTTTTCGCTTATCCATTTCTGTCTTAAAAGCCTGGAATGTAGGCAAAGCATTCTGGACGGCGGTCCTCTGATCTGACAGGTTTAGCACAGTCATGTTTTCTCCTGCTGTATCTATGATTCAGAACCGAGTTGCTGTATAATTGGTGCGGAGGTTTTATGCATGATTGTGTGATGAACGAGTATGTTCACGTGGATTACCAGAGCAACGATATTAATGGCACAATAGTCGCTTATGAGCCCCTAGATAGTTTGGCAGCCAGGGACACGATTAGGGGAAAAGTGTTTTTTGAGGGCGATTGCAGGCCCACCATAGCTTTTCGGCACGGCAGAAATTACCTGTTGGTGGACTCAGATGACGTGATTTTTGGATCTTTCACCGACAATGCCGTTTGTTTGATTTGGAAAGGAATTCCACCAAATCACTTCCTCTGCGTATCTTATGACGTTGCCGTTATGAAACCGCTGAATTTTTCTTGGATCAAAGAGGGGTTTTGATGCCTGTAAGCACGAACGACACTACAATTCTAGCAATGTTGAGCCGATACCCGGACATTCCGGACGAAGAAGCGGACGAGTACATTGCCGGGATTGAGCACGAAGAGAATGTTCCGATTTGCCATGCTGTGATTGGCAGGATTCCACCTGAACAACTAGATCCAGAAGCTCGGCAGGTATATCAGGAATTTCGCCGCTGGTCACTCGACCGGACTCGCAGGTTTCGCAACGAACAGGTCTCGGCTCGTCGAAGGCAGCAAGAAACCCGGACCACGATTCGCATGACGCAGTTGCACGAACGAGGTGTGATTTCTCGTGAGACGATGCTTCTGTATGGAATTTCCGGCGATCTGCCAGATAGAGAAGTTTACATGGCTTTGACTCCGGAAGAGAAAGAAGCGCTGTGGGAAGACCGAATCGAACGGCGGTTTGGCCCCAACTGGCGGGTAACCTTTCGAACACTTGGTCCGATCAGTTTTTCCGGCACTCAGATGATTCGGCCGGTCCATGATTGGCGGCAGGAAGGATTCTGATATTGCTGTAAATCCAAAAACCGGGTAGCATGTGGAAAATCCAGAATCGAGCAGGACGCCATGAGTGACCACTACAAAGCCCTGGAAGTTGACCGCCGAGCCTCTGAAGAGGTTATTCAAGCCGCTTATCGGGCGTTGGCGAAGAAATACGCTGATGATACGCCTAGACTGAAGCGGCTGAACGCTGCCAAGGAGGTTTTATTCGACTCCACCCGGAGAACCGAGTACGACAACAAGAGCGTCAAGAAAAAAGGCAAGGTAATTGGCGGCTACCGAATTCTGGAACAAATTGCAGAAGGTGGTTTCGGAATCACCTACAAAGCCGAACACGTCGTAACCGGTTGTCTGGTGTGTATTAAGCACGCCTCGAATATCTCAGCGGCCGACGAAGAACTGCTTATGTCTGAGGCTAGATCATGCTGGGATCTGCGACACTGGGGAATTCCCTGCGTGCGTGACATTCTCCAGATGCCGGACGGAAGTCTAGCTCTGGTTATGTCTTACGTTCCAGGGCCAACGCTGGCCCAAATTTTGGAGCACAAAGATTATCAGGGTGGTCTCGATCCGGAACACGTGGCTTGGATCACCGAGCGGATTCTCAACATCCTGAAGTACCTTCACTTCAACGGCGTCGTGCATGGTGATGTGAAACCACAGAACATCATCATTCAACCAGAAAGTCACACCGTGGTTTTGGTGGACTACGGACTTTCGGCGGTGAGACCTTCTAGGCGAGATAACGCCAAGGGTTATACTCCGTATTTTGCGGCCCCAGAACAGGAATCTGGCGGTGTTTTGCTACCAGAAGCAGATTTCTATGGTTTGGGAATAACCATGATTTTTGCTCTAGGAGGCGACATCGAGTACGTTAAAGTGCCCGGAACTACCCCGGACTACTTGTGTGGTTTTATCAAGAAACTCATTAAGCGAGAGGTCTTGTCTCGGCCAAACTGGCAATCAGAAGATTTGTGCGAAACGATTCAGGAAGTCCGTAAAAAAGACTTCGGACGTACTATGTCTAGTATGAAGCCTCTTAGAATCTAAGGAGAGAGTCATGTCTGAGGCTGGCGATTATGTACCGGCTGCCCATTGGAGTGGGTATGATTTTGCTTCGGCCCGGAGGGCCTATGCCAGTGTCATTGACCGGAGTTACGATGACGCTGTGGCGAAGAACGTTGGTCTGGCGGAATGCGTCCCCGAAAACCTGGAGACGGATGCCGAAGCTCCACTTGTGATTGCCTGCGATGTTACAGGCTCCATGGGGGAATGGCCTGCGACCATCTTCAGCAAACTCCCGTACCTAGAATACGAAGGTCAGGAGTATCTTGGGGATAACATGCAGATCTCCTTCGCCGCCATCGGGGATTCGCACGGTGACAAGTATCCGCTCCAGGTCCGGCCGTTCGTTAGGGGCAAGGGCCTCAAAGACGAATTGGAGAAGTTGATCCACGAGGGCGGAGGTGGCGGCTCGTCTGAGGAGAGCTACGACATCTGTGCCCTCTACTACGCTCGGAATGTGAAGACGCCGCAGGCGATTCGTAAGCCGATCCTGATCTTCATTGGCGACGAAGGGATCTATAGCGTGATGAGTTCCCGAGCAGAAGATTGGGGCCGAGCCAAGATCGACAAGAAGACGAACCCCAGGGTGGTGTTCGAGGAATTGACGCAGAAGTTCAGCGTCTACATCGTCCGCAAACCGTACAATTGCTCGGAAAACCATAGTAGCCCGAGCAATGACCGAATCCAGAGACAATGGGAAGAGTTTCTGGGTGAGGATCGTGTCATCAGTCTTCCCGACCCCAAACGAGTTGTTGATGTTATCTTTGGCATCCTAGCCAAAGAGACAGGCCGCATCGACTACTTCGAGGGGGAATTGAGGGATCGACAAGGTAAAGACGCTGACGGCGACAAGAAGATCGAAGTGGTCCTCAAGTCGCTGCACAGTGTTCACAAGATCCCTAAAGCTTCTGCCAAGAAGCTGGAGGGTCCAAAAGGCGGTGGGAAGAGCAAGTCCGTTTCCCTTCGTAAGGGTGGCGGTTCCAAGAGCATCTCCTTATTGGATTAGCCATGAAACTCCTATCGATGTTTCGGCACAGCAGGAATGATCAGCCTCCTGCTGTGCCGAATTTTCATGTCACTCTCTGGCCAGCGTTCCCACACTTCAGTCGTTTTTCCAGGGACAAACGGGTTCAGGGAATCCGACTGAATAGTGCCATGATGGAAGCCTCCGAAATTGATGGAGGCTTCGAATCGGAAGTGGATCGCAGCACCGTCCCACTTTGGTTCGACATCAAGGCGATGCAGCTTCGCATCCGAGAAGTGATCTGCGATCATCATTGCGACCACTTGGAATTCGTTGCCAATCGACCAGTAGCCGTTGAAACACCCTGCCCCGTCTGGTTCAAAGCCGGGGAGGACTGTGGTAAGTGTGTCGAGATTAAAGATGGAACGCATTTCATCTTCGAGGGTGGTCCTCGGTACGAAGTACGGAAAGGTGAGTCATTTCACATTCGCAGCCCAGAACTGGCGGTGGGCGGCCCAGTGTTCCTAGACTATGAGATTGAGAAAATCCAGAAAGTGGTTGGGATGGGCTTCAGCCGGTTCTATCTATCTTACGTCTACGACCAGAAACATGTGGACGAATTCAGAGAGTTGGTCGGCCAGGATGCCGAGGTCATTCTGAAAATCGAGAACAAGTGGGGATTGGATTGGGTTGCCGATCATTGGAAGCCGCAACACAATGTCCATCTTGCTGCCGCCCGAGGTGACCTCTATATTGAGATTGACTATCCGCACCAAATCCTCAAAGCGTGCAAATTGATCATAGAGAAAGATCCAGGAGCTTATGTGGGTTCCAGGATGTTGCTGTCGCTGGTCAATCAACCCACACCAAGTTGTGCGGACTTCTCTGATCTTGGTTGGCTCTATGAAATAGGCTATCGCAATTTTTTGTTGTGCGATGAACTTTGCTTGCAGGAAAATCTGTTGGCTCGGGCGGTCAATGTGTTCGATGCCTTCAGAAGAGAGGTGACAACGTGAAGTTTCGAATGAGAAAGCCCATGGAACACTCCGACCCAAGCACGTTTTGGCTTGCGGGAAAGGAAGTTGAAGGAAGACATTCGTTGCCTGGAAGCCTGGAGGTCGTCTGTGAAGGCCGCATTACCTGGGTGGACTTGAAGGATGTTGAGTGTCCAGACGACGATCTGGTAGCAGGAGGTTGTGACATTCCGGAAGAGATGATCGACAAAGATGTGATTGGATTCACCAACTTCCCAGACGATGAACTCTCCCGTTACATTCTTCAACTGATCGGCCTCCATCTCAACAAAATGACAGATGAGCAAAAGCGCACTCTGGCAAAAGATCTTCGGGATATTCTTAGCATTGAGATCAAGTCCGAGATTCACCCCCGACGAGTGACGAAAACTCTAGAGGGCCTTGCGATGTTCGACCCTGAGCCCCAGAGTTTTGTCAACACCGTGTATGAGTTCTGTCACATCGCCAGAGAAACGAGGTGCCAACACCAGGATTGGGTGGAGCGGTTTCTAAATACCGAGAGAGAATTGCTCTCCGCAATGGAGGCACCCCGGAGGAAAACTATGCAAGATGGTGAAGTTAACCCGCTCATTGGCGAGTAGGCGAAGATGCAGTGCGAGATATGGTTCCCTGGATCAGAGGACTGGGAAAACGTTTCCACTGAAGCATTTCTTGCCAAAGACTCGGAAAACGGCCCAGAGTACGCCAGCAACGTTCGGGCTTGGGATCAGAAATACTCGATGAGTTATACCGAGTTTCGAGCCCATGTAAAGCGGATTGCTATGAGCAATTGGGCTAGAATGGGCTGTCCCGTGGTTGAGCAGCCAACGAACGATCCCGACTTTTGCTATCTGATCACAGACGATGACGATTGGTTTAGTCCAGCCATTCCGAAGATTGTGCTACCTTTATTTGAACAGCGACCTGATCTACAGATCGTCCGGTGGCAGTGCTGGCTTTGCCGCATGAACAACCCGCCGTGGCAGGACGGTTACGCTGACAAGTACGAGGTGTACTCGCTGGGCACTGGCAGCAACGGGTTTGCTGTCCGGGGCAACGTCACACCGCCCGTTTACGCCGGGTTGCACTCTTACGTGGACCAGTGGGAGCACAAATTCGTGTTGGACATTTCAGATGCACTGAGTGTTTGGGTTCGACACCCTGCCGCATTCTGTAGTGTTCACTTCGAGAATCTTACTGATGTAGCGAAAGCGCCCAGAGGATTACTGCCAGAATGTCTCTCATGGGCTGCTGACGAAGTGGAATCGTTGTACAACCTCGTCAGCAGCATTGGAAGTTTGGCTTAAGATCCGATTTCGAGTATACTTCCCGCATAAATAGTTGTTTCGGGAGGTGTGCTATGATCGTGGGGTGTTGAAACGCAATTTTTGTTCTTGGAAATTACATCATTGGAAAACGTGGAAGAACTCTGATGGCCTGAAGGCTTACCGCCAATGCCGATGGTGCGGTGAGATGCAGAAGAAATTCAGTGGCAAATGGAAGGGCGTGCGCCTTTGGTGAAAATGGATGTTCACAAATTTTTGATTCTGGCCGGGTCCAAAATTCTTGTCGTCGATGAGGCAGGCCGCAGGGTGGAGTTCGTTGTACATCAGGACTTCGAAGCGCAAGCCACCGAAACCATTCAAATTCGAGCCAGTGAGCCAGATACTTTGGACGAACCATCTTCATAATGTTACATACATTGTAACACTTGGAAGGTGGTATTTGTGTCTGTGCTCCTGCTCTCTATCTTGATTTTCTGCTGTCGTATCGTCGAGATCTCCATCGATACGCTCCGGGTCGTCAATCTGATCAAAGGCCGTATCTGGATTGCCGCCACGATGGCCTTCATTCAGGGTATTATTTTCTTGACGGTACTCAGCAACGTCCTGACGCCGCCGATTCACTGGATTCAGGTCATCGCCTATGCTAGTGGATTTGCTGTGGGCACGATGATTGGAGTCAAGCTTTCGGATCGAATTTCCTCCAACTATGTCTTAATGCGGGTTTTCGAACTGAAAGGTCTAGTTTTGCCTAACCTTCGGCAAGCTGGCTATCTCGTCACGCATGTGCAGGGGGAAGGTCGTGATGGAAAGGTTTCCGTTTTGTACTGTGTGATTAAGAAGCGGGAAGCCGACCGTGTGCTTGCTGTAGTCAAAGAGGCTGATGCCAAGGCTTTTGTGATCTTCGAGCCCATCGACCGTGCTATGGGTGGTTATGTTCCACGCTCTCCACATTCGGCTTGATCTGGTCTTGCCTTAATGCTAAACTCTGACCTTTGGCAATTACAGCATACTATCAGGAGGGCCAGGGATGGCACGTGCAAACTACAGCCATGCAAAGGAAGTGGAAGAAATCGCTCAAGATCTCATCCCGACTGGTCGCAAAACGAGTGAGCGTAGCGAACGAGTGCGACCAGCCCTTTAGGGTAGCGGGATGAAGGCGAAGGGACTAAAAATGAACTCACTTCTAAAGCAAATTGAAGCAATTCAAGCTGAACCGAGCAGGACTAAATGCTACCAAATCTTACTCCCAGAAAAAACAGCAAAAAATTCATTCGAGACGGCGTGAAAAATTGTTCCAGCACACTATATACAATGTATGAGCAAGGAAAACAAAGACAAGGATATGTTGGTGCGAGTTCAACCAACACTTTTCGACAAGTTCAAAGAAGTGTGCGAACGAAATTACAAAAGCATCAGCGAAGTCATCCGTGAGTTTATGGTTGAATACATCAAGTCCCAAGGAGATAAGTGAAACACCTCTACACCTATAAGTTCAGACTGAAACCAAATGCTGAACAAGAAGTGTTGCTCAGCAAACACTTCGGGTGTTGTCGCTGGGTCTTCAACTATTTCCTCGGTAAACGGATCGAGTCCTACAAACAAAATAAGACCTCGCTCAAACGCAAGGACAACGAGAAAGAACTGCCAATCATCAAGCGAGAACTCACTTGGTTGAAGGAAACAGGTAGTCAATCGCTCCAATTCTCCATTGAGTGCCTGCAAAACTCCTATGAAAACTTCTTCCACAAGGTAAGACTGAAGAAACAAGGAAAACACAAAGGTAAGTGCGGGTTTCCGAGGTTCAAGAAGAAACACGGCAAACAGTCCTTCCGAGTCAAGCAAAACATCAAACTACAAAATGGACGGCTGGTCTTCCCAAAGTTCTTGGACGGTATTCCCGTTATTGAAGACCGAGAACTAGAAGGCGAAATCCAGTTCGCCACGATCAGCAAGAACAAAGCAGGACAATATCACGCAGCGATTACGGTGTTCCGAGAAATCGATGGTTGGATCGGAAACCCCTACCCTTTAGGGTAGGGGTAGTTCATCGCAGAAGACAAAGGTCGCTTTGGTGGATCACGAGCTTTGTCATGCCTGGGCTGAAGCCAATCAGAAGGAAGATGATGATGGTGAAGCTAACCCAGTGAAACTCTCTATGCGACCCCACGATCTAGAGGAATTCTCCTGTATTGTGCGGCGGCACGGCCTCTGGCGTGAAGATGTCGAAGATTTTGTTGAGAATGCACTCAAGGCCAGGGACTCAAAAAGCGAGGATGATGCATAAATAATCATCCTCTCCGAGGTTGTAACATGCGTCACGATATGCCCAAACGGTTCATGGAACCGAGCGGCGGCAACAAAGGCCGTTTTCCACGTAACACCAAGAAACTCCGTGTTGCCGACGATGAAGGTGGTTCCTTCACTCCTCACGGAATGCGAAAAGTTCATCGCTACGCCAACAAATGGCATGATGGCGGTTACGTGGGCACCGACTTCGCAGTTCTGCGAAGGTTTTTGATGTCGAGAAAAGGCAAGCCTTGGAACGATGTCTACTCCGAGATCTGCGCCGAGGCCGATTCTCGAAGTTTTCCCGGCCATCACTTGAGAGAATGGCTGGAATACGCCGTGGAACAAAACTGTTTCGTTGACGAAGAAGGTCAGGTGCGGGATCAACACGGACGCCAGATCGGGGGTTGTCGTGGCGAATTCTATGTTCACCCTCAGACCGGACTTCTAGAGGTGTCAAAACAACCTCGCAGGCGACACACGGAACCAGAACAAAAGGTATTTGAACTGAACGGTTCGCTATATCATGAGCACGATGGAATTTGGTATCGTGTTCGAATGAAGGAAGTTCCCAAGAAAGACCGTTGGTCCTACGATACTTGGGCCATGGTCAAGGATGTGTTGATCGGCGAAGAACTCAACTACGGGCACTACGAATACTCCATGACCAGGAAACTGGAGGAGGAGTATGGGCGTAGCCCGGAAGGAAAACTGTGGTACTGCATTTGGAAGCAGTCGGCCAATTCCAAAGAGATTGCTCGCTTGAAAAAGGGACGAGCGGCGTAAAATCCAGAGCAAGAAGCTCTCATAAGGCAAGGAGGTCTATCATGTCAGACAGAATTATTGTGCCCGAAACTGAAGAACAGAAAAATCAAGAACCAGAAGCCGAAGAGATTAACTACAACGCCACAGAGGAAGACGAAGAAAAGTTCTTCCTGATGTATCACATGAACATGCAACCGAGTGAGACAGATCGGTTGCATCCAGATCGACGCAAGTGGATTATCGCACGCTTTATGCACCAGCGTCAAATGGAAAAAGAGGTCATGGATCAGATGCGAATCCGCCAGCAGATTGCAGCCGGGCAGATGCCGAATTTCCGGGTCACCGAATAGCATTGCATTGCGTTTGTTAATCTTGTATAATGTAGCGGATCAAGGAGGACAAAGATGACAACAGAACGAATGACGTTGGCCCGTGCTCTTCGTTACAAGAAGAGAGTGGTAGAAAACATCCGCACGCTGGAGATGGAAATCCAGCAAAACAACAGCAAGATTGACGGCGAAGAACGTGAATGCGATGTTCGTTTGGCCTTCAAGCGGCGTGAAGCCTGGGTCTTTCACCTAGTGGATCTCAAGATGAAGATGCAGGAAGCCACCCGTCCGATCCAGAGGTTGATTTTGGAGTTGGCCGAAGCCAAATCTGAGATTGCTTTCTGGCAGCGTGTCCCAACCATGCACGGAACGCAGCCGTCCCGGTTTCGTGCTGAGACCACCATCCGCTATGTGGCGGAATTCCGCAAACCGGAAACAGACAGCATGGTACGCATGTTGCAAGATCGCATCGATTTGCTGCAAACGCAAATTGATGCCCACAACGCAGAAACAACAGTGGAAATTAACATGCCCGATCTGCCCTGATCGGGTTTTGGGAGTGCTCTAGGAGCGGAAGTTGTGCAGGATGCTTCGTAAAATCGAAGAATTTACTTCACATATCCGCATTGTTGGGGAATGATATCGAGCTTTGCCTTAACACTCAAGATTCAAAAAGGTCAAGTCTCAAAGTCGCAAGTATCAAACCTCATTTTATCTTGCCTGCTTTCCTTGCTGGGAAACCGGGCTCCTAGACCTCCCTGTTTGATCCATGGGGTTGCGGCAGCCTAAAGCCGTCGTACCCAGTACGATAGTCTGGGCGAAGTTGGTCGTAGTTTCGATAAAGGACGACTGGGTTCATGCCGTTGCGCCAACACATAAAGCGACGGCCGTAGGCTGAGCACGTGATTCTCGCCGCTTTGGCGTTTGTCCGATAACAAGCGTCCGGCTCGCCGGTGTCCGTCATCGCCGGTATTATAGAAAAGCCCACCAAGGTGACTTGGTGGGCTTTTCTTATTGATACTGGTTAGGGCTGCTTCATTTCTGACCTGACCCGGTTCCCAGCCTAATCTTCTTCACGCAGGATAACATACAATGCGTGGATGAGTCCGGGGAAGTAACCCAACAGGGTCAACAGGATGTTCAGCCAGAAATGAACTCCGAGACCCACCTGAAGGAGGACTCCCAGCGGCGGCAAGAAAATTGAACATAGAATGCGAAGCAGATCCATTTTACCTCCCTGGATAATGTTCTAGAGTATGTATCCCTAATAAATGGCCCCCGAAACGCTATTACAATAAGTGGCGGAAAATGTTATCATTACTGAAAAGATTTTGGGGGACAACGCTATTACAATAAGTGGCGGAAAATGTTATCATTACTGAAAAGATTTTGGGGGACAAAGCAGTCAGCGCTGCATCCTCACAATCGCATAAGGAGGACTGTGGACACTACTTCTATTCGAGCAAGACTTCAAGGGCTTGGCTGGCACCTACTCGAACTGCCAGTTCGTAGTGGAGATCGCATCGTCCGTTGGAAAGTTGTTGCCAGCCGTGGCGATCAATCCTATGAGATAAACGGAACCACTCTGGACGAAGCAGTTATGTCCATCGGCCAAACACTTGGGGTCATCCCGAGGAACTAACCATGCCTAAATTAGCACTGTTCGACATGGACGGCACCTTGTTTGACCATGACGGTCAATTGAGGTCGGACCTAGCCAAACTTGTAGCACCTGAAGAAGAAATCAACATCGACCTGATTTACACATCAGATCTGTGGGAATTGGCTGACGCACATCCCTATATCGACGCCCGGATCGAGTTGATTCGGAGTCAACCGTACTGGTGGCTCAGACTGCCAAGGTTGCGGTTAGGGTGGCATTTGTTCTATATGGCAAAGAACGCTGGTTTTTGCTGCAAGATTCTCACCAAGGGACCGAGAAGCAAACCGCTTGCGTGGTCCGAAAAGGTTCAGTGTATTCAAGAACATTTCGGTGAAGATGTGCCGATTGACATCGTAGGAAAAGACAAGGCCGGAACCTATGGCCGGATACTGGTAGATGACTACCCGAAGTATATGCTGGGTTGGCTCGATCACCGCCCTCGGGGACTTGGCATCATGCCCGCCCAGCCCTGCAACCAAGGGTTCGAGCATCCCAATGTGATCATCTACGATGGGAACAACTCAGAACAAGTGTCAAAGGCAATTGAAGCCGCTTTCAATCGTGATTCCAAACAACACTGGAAAGATTTAATGGGAGGATAGTTGGGCATTATTGTCAAGACAGATGAGCAAATTGAGGGCATTAGGAAAAGTTGCCAACTTGCAGCGGATGCCCTCAATTTCATCGAACCCATTCTGCGGGAACAAGGCACGCAAATTAGCACCGGTGAACTAGACAGGATGCTCGACCGGTACATCCGAGACGCTGGTGCAATTCCTGCGCCACTCAACTACCTAGGGTTTCCGAAATCTACATGCATCTCGATCAACGAAGTAATCTGCCACGGGATTCCCTCGGATGCACAGTATCTTCAGTTTGGCGACATCGTAAACGTTGATGTCACCACGGTTCTAAATGGATACTACGGGGATACCAGCCGTATGTTCGCAATTGGCGACATTTCTGAAGAAGCTTCTAGATTGATGAGTGTCGCTAAAGATTGTTTGGACATTGGCGTTTGTTGTGTGCGGCCCGGCACATGTTTTGGAGAAATCGGGAAAAAGATAACAGAACACGCCACGGCTAGAGGCTATTCGGTAGTGAGCCAGTTCTGTGGACATGGTACTGGTATTCGGTTTCACGAGGAACCACAAATCAATCACTTCCATGAACCATCTGAATACGATCACCGCCGAATGGAAGTTGGCATGGTGTTCACTATCGAACCCATGATCAACCTGGGTTTGCCAAGAGCGATTATCGATAGTCAAGATCGTTGGACTGCCCGGACTTGTGACGGGAAACTTTCGGCTCAATACGAGCACACGATTTTAGTAACCGAATATGGAGCAGAAGTGCTTACGAAGTAGGATATATAAAATACTTCGTGTTGGCGAGGAGCCTCGCAGGAGATAAATATCCCACAAAGCTTTGCCTTTCAGTGAGGAAAGATAGCGGCAGGAGAGGCTCGCAACCAACATAAGTTTTTCAGCGAAGTGACACTGCCGCTTCGGCCCCACGGAGACAACCTCAAAGTGGGGCCTCCTTTTTGTGGGAGAAGAAGGGATTATGGACGGACTCATCTTGTACATCATGTTCGCACACTGGCTGGCAGACTTCGTTTGCCAAACTAGTTGGATGGCGAACAACAAAAGCAAAAACGTGTTTGCCCTGTTCTCTCACGCAGCAGTCTACACCGGCGTTCTCCTCTACATGCTACTCATGCTGGCGGTGCATATCGATCAGCAAGAATGCATAGAATGCATTCTAAAATTTGGACTGCTGAATGGTTTCGCACACTTCTGCATCGATGGTGTGACCGCTCCAATCAACAAATATTTGTGGAGTAAAAATTGGACTCACAAATTTTTCTGTATGATTGGATTTGATCAGTTCATTCATTTCGTGTTTCTCTATGTCACGATGAAGATGTACCTATGATTGTGTGGGGTGTAACAGCAATGACTCACGATGCCTCCATCTCGGTGATCCGAGATGATGGGGAGATCTTGTTCGCAGCCCATGCGGAACGCTACTCGGGGATCAAGTTTGACCGTGACCTGAACCAAGGAATAATCGATGAGGCTTTGTTTTATGGCGAACCAGATGTGATTGTCTTCTACGAAAACCCGTGGAAGAAAAAATGGAGGCAAATCACCTCTGGCCATTGGCGTTATGCTTTTGATAGCGCTCGGTGGCCTGGACGCTACCTGAAGAAGTTTGGCCTTCGAGCGCCGGTTACGGCCGTGGATCACCATATTTCACATGCGGCAGCAGGATATTACACCTCACACTTCAGCGAAGCTACAGCGGTGGTGATCGATGCTGTGGGAGAAATTCTCACCGCTTCGGTTTGGCACGTTAAGGACGGACAATTTCAACTGAAAAAGAAGTTGAAGTTCCCCTACTCCATAGGTTTGATGTATTCTGCGTTTACACAGAGGTGTGGGCTCAAACCTAACGAAGAAGAATATATCCTAATGGGAATGGCAGCGTATGGAGAACCCATATACGCTAGAGATATTATCGCTTCGTTTTTAGATGAAGATTTGAACCCCATAGTTCCAATGCATTACGGTATTGGCGACTGGAAACCGAATGCCAAACCAGAAGATCTTGCGGCCAGCGTACAGTTCATTTGCGAAAAACAAGTGCGAAGTTTTCTTGTGGATGCCTTCTCCGCCACCAAGTGTCCTAAGCTTGTATACGGCGGAGGAGTCGCCCTCAACTGTGTCATCAACACCGGACTTTTGAAACACACAGGCTTTAACGAAGTCTGGATCATGCCGAATCCAGGTGATGCTGGGTCATCGCTCGGTGCAGCGGCTCATTGGCTTCGCCAACGACTCAACTGGCGAGGCCCGTATTTGGGGACCGCAATCCATCGTAGCTATCCAGTAGCTCAAGCGTGCGAGTTGCTGATGGCAGGCGAGATCGTGGGAATAGCGTGTGGGAGAGCAGAATTTGGTCCACGGGCGCTTGGAAATCGCTCACTGCTGGCTGATCCAAGGACGTTGGAAATGAAAGATCGGGTCAACCAAATCAAAAAACGACAAAAGTTCCGGCCGTTTGCACCCGCTGTACTGGAGGAGTATGCCTCCGAGTGGTTCGATTTGTCACCGGCCCCTACCCCTTACATGCAATTTGCTGTACAATGTAGACGGCCAGACGAGGTTCCCGCAGTTTGCCATGTGGACGGAACCTCCAGGGTTCAAACGGTGTCTAAAGAGAATCACCCCTGCTTTTACGCTTTGCTCAAGGAGTTCCACCAACGAACCGGCTGTCCGATGTTACTCAACACCAGCTTAAACATCCGAGGCAAGCCGATGGTGAACGACCGTAAGGACGCTGATGCGTTCGAGCAAGAGTATGGGGTTCCCGTATTGTAGTTTCCCATGCCGTCGCTGGCTGGTCACAGCAGCTAGAGGAAGGTCGAGACACATTCACTCCTTGTGGGAGAGCAATGCTCGTTAGAACCACGATGCGTGCAAGCCAAACAGGTCTAGTGCGTGAGTGACACTAAGATGACCGGGTTGGTGCAGTGGATCAGCCGTAAGGCCCCACCAGCGAAAGCTGAGATAAATGACGGCACGTGACAGAATCTCGCCTATCGGGAAGCTACTCTTCTTATATTCCCATGCGGCTCAACCTGCGTGGGCGTTTGCTGGAATGCCATCCGAAATGCCGACTCGCCTTCTCTTGGCCACTCTGGTTCTTTCACCTCTCGGCCATTCAAGTAAAGGGCCGCAAACTCAAACCAGTGGGGAGGTAGCCGCTGATACTTGGGCTCCTCTGATACGTCCACGTCAGGTTGCTGCTGGTATTTTCGCAACGCATTCCACTGGTCTCGGGACAAATCCACGTCAGGGATGACCTCGTTGTTGATGTTGATGTAACCCCCATCCCATAAGGGAGCACTGAAAGACCCTCCCAGAATAAACGGCGTGGGATTCATCTTCGGGTAAAGAGCAGAGGTCTTTTGCGGGTTGGCTCCCTTTTGCCAGTCTTCAAAACGAAAATCGACAGCATCAGCCAGAATGTCATTAATGGCCACAGGTTTCGGAAAACTGCGCCACTGCATTTCGCTCAATAACCATTCTTTGAACTTCATTGTATCTTCTTGACCCTGTTTACTTGATCCGGGCGCTCACGCTCCCCCCGTATGATAATCCCCATCCGAATCTGTGGTCTGCGGGTGTACGATTCCCGATCATGCCACCGGCGTTCAAACTCGTCTATGGGAATCGAGAATCTTTTAATGACGGGTCTTCAAAATATATGTTTCGGTCGTCGTAGCCGACCGCAATCACATAGTGCCCGTTCATCGGCTCGTCGTAGTCTGATTCCTCTCCGTAAGCTTGGATGGCGCAGATCACCGGAATCCGCTTGTCCAGCGTGGACTTTAGTTGATCCAAACTCATGTGGTCGTAAAGTCCCGCTCGAAGACCCAAAGCTCGGGCTGCTGCGACGATATCGTCTGGGTGAGTCCCCTTTCGCTTGCTGGTGTCGCATAATTTGATGAATTCCCTCTCACTTTCTAGCGGAACGTCGTAAAAATGAGCGATGGATTTCAAAGCAGCAGCACCGCAGTCGTAGTTGTGATTCTGCTTGACATTCTTGACAGGGATCATCTCGGATTCTAGCCACCGTTTGAATCTCATAGAAGATATATACCCGTGCTATGGCTAAGTCTGATGCCCTTCCCGATCATTGGTACCAGTACGAGTTCCCGCTGCCCAAAGTAGCTGGCGCACCGGTCCCATCGCAGGCAAACTACAGTCCGAAAAATGTTGCCTGGATGATCGAGATGTTCGCTCAAATCTTAGGGCAAAGCCACACGGATCTAAGGTTTCGGTACGAGAACAACACTCCGGACAACCCGTGGGACGACATTTTCGTCGAACATCCCAACGACAAACTCTATCTGGCAGAAAAGTCTTTGTGTCAACCAGAGAGTTCGGAGATGCTTCATTACGAAAGCAAGGCAAAACAATCGACCATTCTGAGGATCTTCGAAGAAAATTCGCCTGCTGGAATCAAATATTTCAAGGATCTCGGTTGTGCCTCATTTTTCGCCGTCACGTTCGCTTTGTCGCCTGGAAGCATTCTGGAATCTAACGGATTTTCCGGGTATCTGGGCGAGACTGCGGACACCCTGTCGATTGACAAAGTGAGTGACGCCATTTACTCCAACGATGGCGATGCCACTTACTTTGCAAATGATGGCGTCAGCACCGGCGAGTATGTAATGTTTTCTTTTGATTCGCTCCCTGTCGATGCACCGGAGACATACACAAGTATTACGGTACGATGGTTTGATAGAGCCATTGTCGGCACAGGAACATCAGGCGGAGCAAGCCTCATCGTAGGCACCAGTACCAAAACCGACTACTACGATCTGTCAACTGGATATGCCTATCGCCAAATCGTTTGGGCGGGACGGACTTTTAGCAAAAGC
>Ga0123335_1004511_pt1 | contig 17969 bp, 12 predicted proteins | sample BiotimSIPDNA_2_FD_89707 | JGI IMG/M metagenome (GOLD analysis project Ga0123335, IMG submission 89707) | Anaerobic biogas reactor microbial communites from Washington, USA - Biogas_R2 time_0 SIP DNA | ecosystem: Engineered > Bioreactor > Anaerobic > Unclassified | place: Washington, USA...
AGGATCAGCCTGAGGCCTACCTCGCTTAGGCTCAACAGCCAGGTCATGGCCAGCCCCATATCAAACACGTGGATGGCCATCAGCGCCATCAGCGGGCGGATGATGGATACGCACAGCGCCATAACCGCCGCAACATACAGGTTGTCCCCGGCACCCCGAAGGCAGCCTGAAGTGACAACTGAGGACATCTGGATGGGCTGCATCAGCCCCACCACAATCAGCGTCTGCGCGGCATATGACACCACCAGGGCCGCGTCCGGCGTGTTCGGGTTAATAAACAACTGGCTTACCGGGAAACGCAGCAGGATGGTTCCCAGCCCAAGCACAAGGCTCAGGGCAAAGGCAATGCGCTGGGTGATTTTCCCGTACATCAGGCTCAAGTCCTTGCGCTCCCGGCCCAGGTTCTGGCCTACCAGCGAGGTGGAAGCCACAGCCAAACCATCGGCAAAGTTGAAGGTGAGGGCCAGAAACTGCATGGCGATATTGTGGGCGGCGAACATGGTCACACCCAGGGAATACATGATACGCGAATACAGGAAAAACCCCACCCGCATGCTGGCCTGCTCCACCACCGCATTCCCTCCCACTTTGACAATGGAGACCATGGTCTTAGGGTCAAGCCGCCATGAATCTCCCCTGTGAATGCGCAGGTAGCTGGTGTCGTCCCGGGTCACTTCCCGGATGGACAGGATCATCCCCACCACCAGGCCAATGACGCTGGCGATGGCGGCCCCCCGGATTTCGAGCTTTGGAAAACCCAGGTGGCCAAAAATCAGCAGAAAGTTGAAGAATACGTTCACCAGGTTGGCCACGATGTTCACCCGCATAGGCGTGCGGGTTTCACCCACCCCCCTCAGGGCCGCATTGATGCACATGGACACAGCGCTTACTGGCAGCGACAGTGCCATGATTACAAAATAGTCCACAGCCCCGCCTAAAACTTTGGCGTCCTCCGCCGTTCTGGTGTTGCCGCCGGCCAGGATCATCAGCGGACGGGCAAAAATAACCGCCAGCACCGTGATCACCACGGAAAGTCCAAGGCTCAGCACCAGGGCGTTGCGCAGCGTCATGTTGGCATCCTTTTGGCGGTCCTGGCCCTTGCGCCGGGCTACGATGGCCGTCACCCCAACATTTAAGGCGAAAAAAACCGCCAGCAGGATCATCCGGGGCTGAATTGGCAGCGATACAGAGGCCAGGGCCGTTTTGCCCAACTGTCCCACCATCAGCATGTCAGCGCTGCCAATCAGGCTCATCAACACCATCTCAGCAATGGCTGGCATGGCAATGTTCAGAACCAGGCCATAGGCCTCCTTTGTATCAGGCAGCGGCCCCAAGCGCCTGGCCGGAGCTACCAGCCCTTCAGACGTAAAAAAACGCCGCAATACTTCACGCACGAAAAAACCTCCACATACAGATGACGATGATATCACCCGCTTGTGAATTATGCAATTGCGGGGCGGGTTTAACTGGCCTCGGCGCCTTGGTTCCGGGTCTGTCTGCCTTGACAGATGTGGTGTTAATCCATATACTCACTGTGTCTGAAATATGCCGCTTCCGGCACAATTTGGCAACATTTTAATGATCAGGAGGACCATCATGGCGAAAAAGTTCACCATCGACGGAAACGGAGCCGTTAGTCACATCGCTTACGCATTTAGCGATGTGGCCGCCATCTACCCCATCACCCCCTCATCCACCATGGCGGAGTATGTGGACGAGTGGTCCGCTCAGGGCCGCCTGAACCTCTTCGGCCAGACGGTGCAGGTGTCTGAGATGCAGTCGGAAGGCGGCGCCGCGGGCGCTGTTCACGGCAGCCTGGCCGCCGGCGCCATGACCACCACCTACACGGCCTCCCAGGGCTTGCTGCTCATGATTCCCAACATGTATAAAATCGCGGGCGAGCTTTTGCCCACTGTGTTCCATGTGTCCGCCCGGACGCTGGCCACCCATGCCCTGTCCATTTTCGGCGACCACTCCGATGTGATGGCCTGCCGGCAGGCCGGATTCGCCATGCTGGCCTCCGGCTCCGTCCAGGAAGCTGAGGACCTGGCCCTGGTATCCCATCTGGCGACAATCAAGTCCTCCGTGCCCTTCCTGCACTTTTTTGACGGCTTCCGCACCAGCCATGAGGTCCAAAAAATCGAACGGATCGAGTATGAGGACATCGCCAAACTGGTGGACTGGGACAAAATTGCCGCCTTCCGCGCCCGTGCGCTCAATCCCGAACATCCCCACCAATCCGGCACCGCGCAGAACCCGGACGTTTTCTTCCAGAACCGGGAAGCGGCCAACAAATACCACAATGCCGTGCCCGGCATCGTGGAAGCGTGTATGGCGCAAGTCGGAGAATTGACCGGCCGGAATTACAAGCTGTTTGAATATGAAGGCGACCCGGAGGCTGAGGATGTGATCATCATCATGGGCTCCGGCGCAGAAACCGTTCATGAGACGCTCACCGCCCTGAACAGCCAGGGCGGGAAATACGGCGTGCTGAAGGTGCGCCTCTACCGTCCCTTCGCGGCTGACCGCTTTCTGTCTGCCTTGCCGGCCTCTGTCAAGCGCCTGGCTGTGATGGACCGCACCAAGGAGCCCGGCGCTCTGGGCGACCCGCTTTACAGCGATGTGCGCACCGCCCTGGCTGAAGCCGGCCGGCACGACATCGCCGTCTATGGCGGGCGCTATGGCCTGTCCAGCAAGGAATTCACCCCCACCATGGTGAAGGCCATCTATGAGAATCTGGCTCAGGCTGAGCCCAGGAACCACTTCACCGTGGGCATCGTGGACGATGTCACCCATTCCTCCCTGGATTTGAGTGAGCAGTTCAACGCTGCGCCGGAGGGCACCATTGCCTGCAAATTTTATGGCCTGGGCTCTGACGGCACGGTTGGTGCCAACAAAAATTCCATCAAAATTATCGGAGACCACACAGACTTGTATGTACAGGCCTATTTCGCCTATGACTCCAAGAAGTCCGGCGGCCTGACGGTCAGCCACCTGCGCTTTGGCAAACACCCCATCCAATCCACCTACCAGATTGACGACGCCAACCTTGTCGCCTGCCATAATCCTGCCTATGTGACGGCTTATGACATGGTTTCGGCTCTCAAGCAGGGCGGCACTTTCCTGCTCAACTGCCCCTGGGATGAAGCGGAACTGGAGGAACGCCTGCCTGCGTCCATGAAGCAGGCCCTGGCCAGGAAGCAGGCCAAACTCTACACCATTGACGCCATCGACCTGGCTGAGAAGACCGGCATGGGCGGGCATATCAATACCATCATGCAGGCAGCCTTCTTCAAACTGGCCAATGTCATTCCCTATGAGCAAGCCGAAAAGCACATGAAGGATTACGCCCAGCATACCTACGGCATGAAGGGCGACAAGGTGGTCAAGGCAAACTGGGCGGCCATTGATTCCGCCATCAGCGGGCTGAGGAAGGTGGAGGTTCCCGCTGAGTGGGCCAACACCACCTCAGGCGCTGACCCGGTGCGCGTTGTAGCCACGGACTATTTCGACGCCGTCGCCAAGCCCATCCTGGGCCAGGCCGGTGAAACGCTGCCGGTGTCCGCGTTTGACCCGGCAGGCGTCGTGCCCACCGCCACCACCCAGTATGAGAAACGCGGCATCGCCATCAACGTGCCCGAGTGGCAGATCGAGCACTGCATCCAGTGCAACCAGTGCGCCATGGTCTGCCCCCACGCGGTCATCCGCCCCTTCCTGATCAAGGATGGTGCCGAGCGGCCGGAGGGCTTTGAAACCAAGAAGGCCCTGGGTAAGGATTACGCGGGCCACGGCTTCCGCATACAGATCAGTCCGTTGGACTGCACCGGGTGCGGAAACTGCTACGAAGTCTGCCCCGCAAAGACCAAGGCCCTGCAGATGAAGCCGCTGGACAGCCAGCGTCACCAGGAAAAGTACTGGGAGTTCGCCAGCCAACTGCCCGAGCCTGATGTCAACCACAACCTGGCCACCGTCAAGGGCAGCCAGTTCAAGCGGCCGCTGTTTGAATTCTCCGGCGCCTGCGCCGGCTGCGGAGAGACGCCCTACATCAAACTGGCCACCCAGCTCTTTGGAGACCGGATGATCGTTGCCAACGCCACCGGCTGCTCCTCCATCTACGGCGGCTCCAGCCCCACCGTGCCCTATGCGGTCAACAAGGACGGCCATGGCCCTGCCTGGGCCAACAGCCTCTTTGAGGACAACGCTGAGTTTGGCTTTGGGATGAACCTTGCCATGAACCAGCGCCGCGCCAAGCTGGCGGACACCATTGAAAAGATGATTGCTGTGGAATGGTGCGACCAGCCCATCAAGGAAGCCGGCAAGGAATGGCTGGAAAATATGCACAGCGCCGAGGGCTCCAAAGCCGCGGCCGCCAAACTCAAGAAAGCCTGCGAGTGCGGCCTTGACATGACCGGTACTGCGTATGAGTCCCAATGGCTTAAGAACAACAAGCACTGTGACTGCGAAGCCTGCGCCGGCGCCCGGGAGGTGCTGGCCAGTGCGGACATCCTGGTCAAGAAATCTATCTGGATCATCGGCGGTGATGGCTGGGCCTATGACATCGGATATGGCGGGCTGGACCATGTGCTGGCCCAGAATCAGGATGTGAATATCCTGGTACTGGATACGGAAGTCTACTCCAACACCGGCGGGCAGGCATCCAAGGCCACCCCCACCGGCTCTGTGGCCAAGTTCGCCTCCGCCGGCAAGCGTACCAAGAAGAAAGACCTGGGTATGATGGCCATGTCCTACGGCTATGTTTATGTGGCGCAGGTAGGCATGAGCGCCAACTACAACCAGACACTCAAGGCCTTCACCGAGGCGGAAGCCTACAACGGCCCCTCCCTGATCATCGCCTACAGCCCCTGCATCAACCAGGGACTGAACATGTCCTTCTCCCAGGCGGAGATCCGCAAGGCCGTAGCCACGGGTTATTGGAACCTCTACCGCTACAACCCCATGCTGGCGGAAGAAGGCAAAAATCCCATGCAGCTGGACAGCAAGGATCCCACCGAAAACTATCAGGACTTCCTCAAGGGCGAAGTGCGCTACACCTCCCTGCTGAAGGCCTTCCCTGACGCGGCGGGTGAACTGTTCAAACGAGCCGAGGAGGAGGCCGCCGCGCGCCTGAACAACTATAAACGCATGGCTTCCGCAGGAAGCACAGAGGAATAAGACCTCACGCGCCGACACGCTGCGAAAAAGAAAAGGGGCTTCCTGGAAGAAAGCCCCTTTTCCTATGCCACAAAGCGCGGCAAAGCCGAGATCTCTCCTGTCTTCGCCTGTCATTCCGGATCAGCCACGCCTTGCATTAACATTGGCCGGGTGATCAGGGGGAGGGTATCCCCGGCCGGCATAATCATACCGCCCGGGCAATTAAGGCCTGTTCTTATGACAGGCTTTTCTTGCCTGATGCCGGCCTGATCCTGCCTTCATGGTCAGTCGTTATGCCTGTATTTGGAGATTTCGGAGGATCTCATGGTATCTTTGTGTGGCCGGAAGGCTGGTTTGGCCCTTCCTGCAGAAATTGAGCCCGGCAAGCTTTGGGACCACGCGTTCCACCACGATCTGCTCCTTGAGTGCCTTCGCCTTCAAAGCCTCCAGCGCTTCCAGAAAACGCCCGTCCTCCCTTGCCCGTTTGTAAAAGGATAAAACATAGACATACACAAAGAGGTTATAGTTTCGGAAAGGATACTCAATCTGCATGAACAGGGTCCCGATGCCATAATGGCATGGGCCGATGGGTTTTCTGACGGTCCAATGCGCCAGCAGAAAATCCACCGCCATGTCAAGTGCGGGCTCGTCGCGAAAGAGAGCACTGAAACGAAAAGCATTCAACGCGTTAAGCGTGGGAAAAGGATTGGAGGATTCCGTTTCCGGGCCGCGGCCGTAGCTGAATTTTTTGCACCGCCAACCGCCATCATGGTTTTGGGTATCCAGCAGATGCCGGAATGTCTTTTCGAGCCGGGCGTCCTGGGCATAACCCATGCGGCAGAGCGTGTTGGCAGCGCTGATCGTCTGACAGGGGTAGATGGCACCCTTGGGATACACCCGGAAACGGCCGTCCTCCTGCCATGCGTTAAATACCAGATCCGTGGCGGCTTTCATCACAGGGTCCCTTGGATCCACACCCAGTTCAAGCAAGTACATCATGCTTTCCAGTGTGGAAAAAGGGGATCCTTTGATCAGCCGCTTGTCGGGGGTAGTCCAAAAATCTGCCCCATTATCATATCTGTGTGACAGAATCGCCCCGGCATCAGAACCATATTGCCCACCTGAAAGCAGACTGCCGCCGAGGTTTATTCCAGGACCTGTGATTTCAGCCACTTTTGCACTCTCCGATTGTTCAGCAGATGCGGGATAAGGAACTGGGACGCGCTGGGATGGGCTGATTACCAGAACATTTCTTATTTCCACCCGCTTTCACAGCCTATTGCACCCGTTTACGAAAGTCAGCAATAGTAAGCAGCACTTCAAGCACTTCATCCGAGCAAACATCAAAAACCATCGGAAAGGACTTCATTTTCCCCATTTGCTTTACCTCAGAGATGATTGCCCCGGCCTGTTCTTCAAGCGGTACGCTGAGCAAATCACCATACGTTTTTTTGGGGATATAAATTGTCACCCTGAAGAAACCCTTCCAGATGGAAAGCCAAAATATCGTCTTCTCCTTCTGGCCGCCCCGCGCGCCTGTCCACCTGTGAAGTCCTTTTGCCAGCCACGCTTTCCCGTCGTTGCAGTATCGCCATTCCAATTGGATATCCCGGGTCTCAAGTTCATCCAGAAACCTTGAATAAGTGATAAAGGCTTCCCCAAGTTCCTTGGCAATCCTGTCAGGGCTTGGATAAGGATCCGGTTCCCGGAAGGATTGGATCTTTTTCGGCAGCATAAGGATACCCTCCCTGGCTCTGCCCAACATGCCACCCGCCATTTCCAGGCACGCCCATGGCACTTCAGCGTGCCTGCCTGATTGATCCTGATGGTGGCCGCGCAGCGATGTCACAGCGCCTGCATAACAACTGCCCCTTGAATCATGCGCGGCCTTCCTGCCCATGCATGATATCCGCCCGCAATTGCCACAGCTTATCGGACAGGTCCACCTTGTAAGGCTGCGGGTTCACCAGGCGCAGATGCTGTTCCCAGATAGTGGCCTCCTCCCCCTCCCTGTGGTGCCTGATTTCTTCCAGGCTGGGGCTGTTTCCCGCGTCCTGGCCCCTTTTGATCATGGGTTCAAGGAGCCTCTTGGCGGTGTAGTTTTCCAGGCGCAATTTTTTCCAGGTGTCCTGGGGGTGGAAAATTGTAAGAGGTTCGGCAAAATCGATCACCTCGTCCTGTAGGGTGATCAAATCGGCGATGGCCATGTTGTTCGCGTCATAAAGCCTGTATACCTCCTGGGCGCCCGGCAGGGTGATTTTCTCCGGGTTATCGGACAGCTTCATTTTGGGAACCAGTTTCCCGCTTTCCTCCAGCGCGCTCATTTTGTAGACGCCGCCCAGGGCGGAGCGGCCGTCGCTGGTGATCAGCTTGGTGCCCACGCCCCACAGGTCGATCCGGGCACCCTGCTGCTTCAGGTCCCGGATGAGGTATTCGTCCAGATCATTGGAGGCCACGATAATAGTATCATCAAATCCTGCGCCATCCAGCATCTTCCGGGCTTCACGGCTCAGATATGCCAGGTCGCCCGAGTCCAGGCGGATACCCAGGGGTTTGCCCCCTCGCTCTCTGACCTCCCTAAAAACCTGGATGGCATTGGGAACACCGGAACGCAGGGTGTCATAGGTGTCCACCAGCAGCAGGCAGCTGTTGGGAAAATCCCTGGCATAGGCCCTGAAGGCTTCCAGTTCGCTGCCAAAGCTCATCACCCAACTGTGGGCGTGGGTGCCGCTGACGGGAATGCCAAAGCGTTGGCCGGCCATGACATTACTGGTGGCATGGCAGCCGCCGACTATGGCCGCACGGGCGCCCAGGACCCCCGCATCCGGCCCCTGGGCCCGGCGCAGACCAAACTCCATGACCTTATCCCCCTTGGCGGCGCGGGACACCCGGTTGCCCTTGGTGGCTATTAAAGTCTGATGCCCGATGAGGTTGAGCATGGCGGTTTCAATCAACTGCGCCTGGGACAAGGGCGCTTTCACCCTTACCAAGGGCTCGCCGGGGAAGACAATGGTGCCCTCAGGCATGATATCGATATCCCCCTCGAAGCGGAAATGCTCAAGGCTGCTTAGAAAGTCCTCTTCAAAAATGCCCAGGCTCCGCAGATAGCTTATATCCTCCCGGGAAAACCGCAAGCCCAGGATATACTCCTTAAACTGGGCATTGCCGGCCATCACGGCGTAGCTCAGCTCGCTGGCTCCCCGGTAAAACATATAGAACACCGCACGCCGATTGCCCATCCCATGGCGGCGGTAGCCGGCAAGCATGGTGAGCTCATACAGGTCGGTGAGCATAGTCAGGTTTTGCATGGATATGCTCCTTTCAGTGCAGAGAAAGGCCGTCCAGGGCGGACAGCCACAGGGCAGCTGAGGCATCCGAGGGCATATTCAGCCCACCCCGGGGAGAGAGGGATAATCCCAGTACCTGGGGACCGTCCGGCATACAGCTGCGCTTGAACTGGCTGGCAAAAAAGCGGGAAAAAAAACCACGCATCCGGTCAATGATCTCGTTTTTTGAGAAGCGGGGGCCAAAAGCAAGGAGCGCTTCTTCCAGCATTCCCCCAGGCTCCAGCCGATCCATCAGGAAGCGGTGGAGAAAGAAGTCGTTTAAGAGATAAGGACCCAGTATCGCTTCGGTCTTCTGGCGAATGGCTCCCGCCTCACCGGGCAAGAGCTCCGGGCTGATGGGGGTGTTCAATATGGCGCCAAGCGCCCGGCACAGCGCCGGGTTGTCTGTGTCGCTGGCATACTGGGCAACAATCAGCCGGATGGCAGTCTTGTAAAGCCCACCATTCACGCCATACATGCTCATGTGGTCGCCCCCAAAGGTGGTAAATCCCAGGGCCAGTTCACTCATATCCCCCGGGCCCACCATCAGGCCGCCCTGCTGGTTCGCCAGGCCCATGAGTGTCTGGGTTCGCTCCCTGGCCTGCGCGTTTTCAAACGCGGCGTCATGCCGCCCTTCCGGGTGGCGGATGTCTCTGAGGTGGCTGGATACGCTTGAGGTGATATCAATCTCCCGTTCAGCAAGCCCGCAGGCACGCATCAGAGCCCGGGAATTGTCCCGCGTCCTGCGGCTGGTTCCAAAGGCGGGAAGGGACACGGCAAACAGTTTTTCCTTGCTCAGGCCGATGATCTCAAAAGCCCTCAGCGATGCCAGCAATGCCATGGCGCTGTCAATTCCGCCGGAAAGCCCCAGGCTTACGCCCTTTGCGCCTATGCGTGAAAGGCGGATGGCCAGGCCTTGTGCCGCAATCTCCAGCGCTTCCCGGCACCAGGCTGCCCTGGCTTTCAAATCCACCGGAGCATAGGGCATGGCCGGATCGGGCTCCCAGGGCGCCGGTACATCAAGAGCAACCAGCGCGCCAGCGCTTGATAAGGCGCAATCTCCTGAAAAGGGGGCCGTTTGCGCCAGTGCGCGGCCGCCAGCCAGGATCAAGGCTTGCCCGTCATAAACCTGGTCGGTGCTGGATTCATTGGCCCCGGCATTGGCCCAGGCGCACAGGACGTCTCCGGTTAGCGCCGATATCCGCCCCAGGCGTTCAGCACCTCCGCCTGCCCGGGAAGGAAAAGCGCCCAGCAGCGCCAGCGTTTTGGCAGCCGGTTTCGCCTTCATGTCCTCCAAAAAGCACACCTGAAGCGCTCCGATACCAGGCAGATCAAAATGCCCATGCTGTCCCTCGCATATGGCCCAGGTCCACGCGCCCAGCACATTGCCTTCAAGTGCCGGAGAAAATACCCTACGCTCCTGCCAGTTCAGGTTGTTTTTAATGACCAGGCCCTGTATCCTGCCGCCATAGGCCAGGGCAGCGGCGTTATATGCCCGGCCATTCACGCCAATGGGCAAACCCATCACAACGGCCAATCCCTCAGCTGCACGCGCAATGTGATTGGCCGCTTTGAGGCACGCATCCTGCAAAAGGGGATGCCCCAGGAAATCGCCAGCGGTCACACCGGAAAGGCACAATTCCGGCAATACCAGGAGCGCCGCCCCCCCAGCCCGGGCGTCCTGAATCCTGGACAGCACAAACCGGGTGTTTGCTGCCACATCCCCGGGCCTGCCGGATTCCGGCGAAGCGGCCATGATGATCGGGCTATCCATTCAAACATTCCTTCCCTTGCGTTGTTATCCCTTTGGCTACCTTATCATAAGCTCGGCGCTGTCATTTGACAAGAAAAACGGGCAGGACAGGCTGATTTCGGGTATGATGTACCGGGCTGATGAAGTGATGGGAGGGGGCAAAGATGAAACTCGGCATCATGGGGGGAACGTTTGATCCCATTCATTTTGGCCACCTGCAGGTGGCCCATGCCGCAATCCAGGAGGCTGAGCTCAACAGCGTCCTCTTCCTTCCGGATGGCGATCCCCCGCACAAAACCCCCCACACACCTGCCCGCCAGCGCTATGAGATGGTCCGTCTTGCCATCGCTCCTGAATCCGCCTTTTGGGTAACAGATATGGAAATCAAGCGTAAAGGCCGCACCTACACGGTGGACACCCTCCTGGCATTGAAACAGCAGGCACCGGAACGCGCTTTGGTCTACCTCATCGGCTCTGACACCCTGTTCTTGTTCCCCACCTGGCGCACAGCGGAAAAAGTGGCCCAGCTTTGCAGTATGCTGGTGATGATGCGCGAGGGGGATCAGGAGGAACTGGTCCGGGCTGAGCAGACCCGGCTTCGGGAAAAGTATGGCCTTCAGAGCAGGCTGCTCCCCATCCGGGGACTTCCTATCTCCTCCAGCCAGGTGCGCCAAGCCTGCCGGCAGGGGCAGGATTTAACCAGCCTGGTGCCGCCAGAGGTGGCGGGCTATATTGAGCGCCAGAGATTGTATGCTGAATGAAGGGCCGGATTTTGTACTTTCCCTGTATAAACGTCAGGCGCTCCTCAACTTGCTTGACACATAATTCCCCCGGAACCATAATACTCCCGTTTATCAGCAACTGCATTCTGGCACTGACCCGGTAAGGATTGGAGGGGAGACCATGGAACAGACACAGCGGGAAACCATCATCAGCAGAGTCAAGGAAGAACAGGTTCATTTCATCCGTTTGCAGTTTACGGACATCTTCGGCCAGATGAAGAACGTCACCGTCAGCGCCTCCCAAATCGGGAAAGTCCTGGATAACGAGATGACCATCGATGGTTCCTCCATCGAAGGTTTTGTTCGGATCGAGGAAAGCGACATGCGCCTCTATCCTGACCTGGGCAGTTACAGCCCCTTGCCATGGCAGGAGGATGGCGTCAAGGTTGCCCGGCTGATTTGTGATGTCCACAACCACGATGGCAGCCCTTTTGTTGGGGACCCGCGCTATGTTTTGAAGCGCGCCCTCAAGGAAGCGCTGGACATGGGCTACACGTTTAACGTGGGCCCTGAACTTGAGTTTTTCCTCTTCCACCTCAACGAAAAAGGACACCCCACAACCCATACGGGGGATGAGGCTGGCTACTTCGATCTGGCCCCCCTGGACCGGGGAGAGGCTGCCCGGCAGGATATCTGCCTGGCGCTTGAGCAGATGGGCTTTGAGATTGAGGCCTCGCACCACGAGGTGGCAGCGGGGCAGCATGAGATCGACTTCAAGTACGCCGGAGCCCTGGAAACGGCGGACCGGATCATGACCTTCAAACTAGCAGTCAAGACGCTGGCACAGCGGCACAATCTGCACGCCACTTTCATGCCCAAACCCATTTACGGCATAGCCGGTTCAGGCATGCACACCAACATGTCCCTGTGCAGGGACGGAAAAAATGTTTTCTTTGACCCCGCGGGACGGCTTCAGCTATCCAGCGAGGCCTATTCCTTTATCGCGGGGCTCCTGGAACATGTACAGGGAATGGCCGCCATCACCAACCCCCTGGTCAACTCCTATAAGCGCCTGGTGCCGGGCTATGAAGCGCCCTGCTACCTGTCCTGGTCGGTTACAAACCGCAGTGTTTTGATCCGAGTGCCCGCGGCCAGGGGACAGAGAACCCGGCTTGAGCTTCGCAGCCCCGATCCTGCCTGCAACCCCTATCTGGCGCTGGCGCTGTGCCTGCGCGCCGGCCTTGACGGTATCAGCAGAAAGCTCACACCGCCTGCCGAAATCCAGGAGAACATCTTCAGCATGGCACCGGAGCATCGGGAAAAGATGGGCATCAGAAGCCTGCCCGGTACGCTGAAGGACTCTCTTGCCTATATGCAGGCGGATCGCCTGGTGCAAGACGCCCTGGGGGAGCATGTTTCCCGCCGCTTTATCCGCGGCAAGGAAAAGGAATGGGAGGAATACGCCACTCGCGTATCCAGCTGGGAAGTGGACAAGTATCTGGTGCTTTATTGAATTTTAGAGGAATCTGATGGGAGCAAAATACATCTTTGTTACAGGCGGCGTGGTGTCCTCCCTGGGGAAGGGCATTACCGCCGCCTCTTTAGGCCGTCTGCTTAAATGCCGCGGGCTTAGGGTCACCATGCTTAAACTGGACCCATACATCAATGTTGACCCCGGCACCATGAGCCCTTATCAGCATGGGGAGGTCTTTGTCACTGAGGATGGCGCCGAGACCGATCTGGACCTGGGCCACTATGAACGCTTCATCGATGAAAACCTGAGCCGCCACGCCAACGCCACCAGCGGCCAGATACTGCAGACTGTTATCTCCCGTGAACGCCAGGGCGGCTACCTGGGTGCTACGGTACAGATCATCCCCCATGTGACCGATGAAATCAAATCACGCATCTCCAGCGCTACGCTGGCAGCCCAGGCGGATGTGGCCATTGTGGAGGTGGGCGGAACGGTGGGAGACATCGAAAGCCAGCCCTTTCTGGAGGCTATCCGCCAGTTTCGCCATGAGGTTGCCCGGGAGGACAGCCTGCTCATCCATGTGACCCTCCTGCCTTATCTTAGCAAGGCCGGGGAAATCAAAACCAAACCCACCCAGCATTCGGTCCGCGAGTTGGGCTCCCTTGGCCTTCAGCCCGACATCCTGGTCTGCCGCAGCGAAGCACCGGTGCCTGATACCCTTCGGGAAAAAATCGGAATGTTTTGCAATGTGCTTCCGGAACGTGTGTTTTTGAACCCGGATTTGGACTCGATTTATGAAGTACCCCTGCGGCTGCACGATGAGGGGCTGGACCGGGTAGCCTACCAGCTGATGAACCTGCCGGAACTGCCCTGCGACCTGAGTACCTGGGAAATGATGACAAAACGCGAGCGAGCTTGCACCGGGCGCCTGAGAGTCGCCCTGGTGGGCAAGTATGTGGCCTTGCCGGACGCTTATCTGAGTGTGGCCGAAGCCCTGAACCACGCAGGCCTTTCCCTGGGCCGGCAGATAGAAATCGACTGGGTGGATGCCGAGGCGCTGGAGAAGGGTGGCGCGGATACCCGCCTGTCAGACGCCCAGGGCATCATCGTGCCAGGGGGCTTTGGCAGCCGCGGTCTCGTGGGCAAAATGGCAGCCCTCCGCTATGCCCGGGAACACGGTATCCCCTTGCTCGGCCTGTGCCTGGGGATGCAAATGGCCGTGATTGAGTATGCGCGCCATGTTCTGGGGCTGATGGATGCCAACACCACCGAAGTGGACCCGGGGACAGGCAATCCGGTCATCGCCCTGATGGAGGATCAGAACCTGGGCCAGCTGGGCGGTACCATGCGCCTGGGCGCCTATGACTGCGCAATCACGCCCGGCAGTTTGGCAGCCAGGCTTTACCAAAGCGAACTTGTGCGGGAGCGCCACCGCCACCGCTATGAGTTCAACAATGCCTACCGCCTCCGCTTTGAGGCCGCCGGGATGCGGTTTTCCGGCTGGAATCCTCAGCGCGGTCTGGCGGAGATCATTGAGTTGCCCGGGCACCCCTTCTTTATGGCAGTGCAATTTCACCCGGAGTTCCGCAGCCGGCCGGACAGGCCGCATCCGTTGTTTGTGGGTTTTCTCTCTGCAATCCCGCCACAGGATTCCTAAACATCACAGATTTGTTGCAATTGTGATAATAAAAGGTTACAATACTGCCTGATACTATCCGGCTGGAATGCCAGCCTGAGGATGAAGGCGGTGAACCTAGTGCCTGAACTGTTTGAAAATATCGGCGGCAGCCTGATCAATATGCTCATCTATGGCGCCATCGCCATCAGTTTTCTCCTGGGCTTATCAAAGTGCGTCTTTCCCTTGAGAAAGCTGTCGCACCTGTTTAGAAAAGCCATCCACAGCCTGGCGCTGTTTAAGCCGCAGGACGCTTCCCGGCCAGACTGGCAGGACGCCCTGTTCCTTGGTAAGCCCATGCGCAGGCAATGGGGGCGTTTCCTTTTGAACGCGGAGCAACTGGATCAAAGGGGGCTTAGCTGCAATGTTGAAGACTACATCAACGATCAGGAAGTCTTCCCGGAATATGCCCACCTGCAGCTTTCAGAGGTGATCCCCGGGCTGCTCACCTCCCTGGGTATTCTTGGCACCTTCATCGGGCTTATGCGCGGCCTTGGGGAACTGGACCTGACCAGTGCCGAGCGCACCATGTCCTCCATCACCACCATGATTGGCGGTATGCGCTTTGCCTATGGCACATCGATTGCCGGCCTCTCAGCATCACTGGTTTTCAACATTCTTTTCAGGACAGCCCAGGGGAGTGCCACCAGTGCGCTGGACGATTTCAACGACGCATTCACCGAGGCGGTCATGCAGCGGCCCCTGGATGATGAGGTACGCTCCACCTGCTACATGGAGGATCAGGCCCTGTTCCTCAACGGCGCCTTTGGTGACATCAACCAGAAGCTGGAGACCGGTATTGGGGTCGCCATTGACCGGGCTTTCGCGCCCATCGGGCAGAACATGAGCGCCTTTATCATGGCGGAGGCCCAAACCCAGGTGGAAGGCCTTAATCAAATCGTATCAGCGTTTGTCTCCCAGCTAAATCATGCCCTGGGCGGCCAGTTCGTTCAGCTGACCAAAACCCTCTCACAACTGAACCAGGCCCAGACCGTGAGCCTGGAATCCGTTAACCACGCCATGAACGCTGCTGACACTATCATGGACAGTATCCAGCGTACCAGCCTGGTAACCCAGACGGTCATTGATCGCTTTGACAATTATATCAGCGAGCTAAGCCAGGCACAGTCCGGCAGCGCTGACATATCCCGCCAGACGGCCAACCTCCTCTCCGGCATGTACGAGGACTTAAAGCAGCAGAACGAACGGTACAAGGCACTCCAGGAAGCCCAGGGCGACCTGGCTGAGCAAATGCAGCAATACGCCAGCTGGTCCGGGCGGGTGCTCGAAGCGGTGGAGAAGCAAAGCGGCAAGGCTGCCGAGCGCAGCCATGAGGTGGCTGGCGAAATGGATAAGGCCGGGAAACTCCTCCAGGAGAGCTACACCAGTTTCGTGGAGAACATCTCCACTGGCCTTGCCCGTACCATGGGCCTGTTTGAAGAAAATATGCGCGACATGACCCAGGAGATGGTGGATAATTTGAAAAAGGCCGTGGAATCAGCCCCCCATGCGCAAGGCGAGCCAAGCCCCATTGACCTCAAGCAGTTCAATCGGGTACAGCAAGCCCTGGGCGACATGACCCAGGCACTCAACCGCGCCACCCAGGCGGCCGAACGCATGGCTGAGGGCGCCTAAGTGCAGCGTACCCGCAACAGAAAACGGCGGCTGATCACCCGGCCGGATGTAGGGAGCTATTGGATATCGTTTTCGGATATGCTATCCTCCCTTCTGCTTGTATTCATTTTGGCCGTCTTCTTCAGTATCTATCAGTATTTTAGCCTGCTTGACATCAAGACCCGGGAGCTCAATGAGCAGCAGGCAGAACTGGATCGCACCCAAATCGTGCTGGCGCAGCGGGAGAAGGACCTGGAAACGGCCCAGGTGACGCTCATGGGCAAAGAGGAAGAAGTCGCCTCCATCCAAATCCAGCTCCAGCAGCAGGAGGAGGATCTCTTCGCCGCCCAGGCGGCACTGAAGACCAAGGAAGATGAGCAGGCAGTTCTGCAGCTTCAGCTGATCAGCCAGCAGGAATCCCTTGCCAGCCAGGAAATCCGCCTGGGCGCCATGCAGGAGGCGCTCACCAGCCAGCAGCGCCGGATTGACGAACTCCTGGGCGTGCGCACGGACATCATCAGGGAGTTGAGCCAGAGCTTTTCTGCCAACAACATCGCCGTAAAGGTGAACGAAGTGACCGGCGACATCATCCTGGACAGCCAACTGATGTTTGAAACGGGCAGCGATATGCTCTCCGCCTCCGGCCAGGCAGAGTTGGGCCGCCTGATTCCGGTGTATCTCAGCGTCCTGTTAAGGCCCGAATATGAGCCCTATGTGGCGGAAGTCATCGTGGTGGGCCATACGGACTCCAAGGGGAGCTACCTGTTTAACCTGGAACTCTCCCAAAACCGGGCGCTGAATGTGGCCACTTATTGCCTGCAGCTGCCCGGCCTTACCGGTCAACAGCGCGATTTGCTCCAGGACATCATTACCGCCAAAGGCCGCAGCTACTCCGACCGCATCCTTAACGCCGACGGCACCGAGAACATGGACGCCTCACGCCGCGTGGAAATCCAGTTCCGGCTGAAGGACAGCGAGATGATCCAGAAGATGAACGAAATCCTCAAGGGGCTCTGATGAAGAAAGTCGCCATCACCCTGGCGGTAATCGCCTTGCTGCTGGCTGGTGCCACCCTTTGGGGCGTCAGCCAGGCAACCCTACAGGTGAAGCCCCTGGACGCGCTCAGCATGAATGCGGACACACAGTTGGCTGAGTTTGAGCGCCTGATGGCGCTCCTTGACCATAACGCCGTGCGGGGAACGGTGTTTGATCCAGTGGTGACCGGCGATCCGGCAGATTACAGCATCCTGCGCTATACCTTAAGGGTCCGGAACAACGGCCTGCTCCCGGCCAAAATGCTGGAGGCGATGGTGGTTCCGGTCGCAGGCGATGTGCTGTGCTATTCCCAGCAGGACGCCCAGGGCCAGGATATAAACCAGCCATTGATCCTGGGGCCCCGCCAGGAGGCTGACCTGCACTGCTACCTTCTCACCAGGCGGAATCTGCACCCGGTTCGGGAGCTGCGCGTTACCTATTATATCTGGGGCCACCCGTTCCTGGTAAAAGTAACCTATGGATAAACACTTGAATAAAAAAGGATGCAGGCACAAACAACCGCATCCTTCGGAAATTCCTCCGATAATCAGCCCTTGACAATCTCCCCATACACCGTGCCGGAGGCGCCGGCGGCGTTGGCTTCGTCTGTATCGATATGCATAGCCAGCGCATAGGTCGGGTTGACCCGCACAATGGTATCGCCAAAAATTAGATCGCGCCCATCGGTGTTCACCTTGACGGAGACCACGTCCTTGTCCTGAACGCCCAGCTTCTCAGCATCCTCAGGGGTGGCGTGGATGTGCCGTTTGGCAATGATCACACCCCGGGGGAGCTCCAGTTCCCCAGCCGGGCCAATCAGCTTGGCAGATGCTGAGCCTGTGATGTCCCCTGACTCGCGCACTGGAGGGGTGAGCCCCAAGGAACGGGCGTCGGTCAGGGATATTTCCACCTGGGTCTCCTTGCGGGTGGGGCCCAGGACAGTGACCTTCATCTCCCCTTTAGGGCCCACAAGGGTCACCCGCTCGTTGCTGGCAAACTGCCCCGGCTGTGACAGGTCTTTCTTAACGGACAGCCTGGCGCCCCTGCCAAACAGCGTCTGAAGGTCTTCATCAGACAGGTGGCAGTGACGGGCCGAAGTCTCAACGATAAACTGCATGCGTATTTCCTCGCTTTCTTTTGCCTTCAGTATAACCCCTTTGCCTTAAGGGCGCAAGATTATCAGGCTCCCCTAAACAACCCCCTGGGCCATCATGGCATC
>Ga0123335_1004517_pt1 | contig 17948 bp, 13 predicted proteins | sample BiotimSIPDNA_2_FD_89707 | JGI IMG/M metagenome (GOLD analysis project Ga0123335, IMG submission 89707) | Anaerobic biogas reactor microbial communites from Washington, USA - Biogas_R2 time_0 SIP DNA | ecosystem: Engineered > Bioreactor > Anaerobic > Unclassified | place: Washington, USA...
CCGGAAGATTTTAAGTTCTGGGAAAGCGTTCCGGCTCGGGCGGACAGCGCGCTGAATCCCGCCAACGTGGAGATGATCGCCTTTACGCTGGCCTACACGCACACGGGCCATCTGCATGGCGGGCATTGGTTCCAGGTTTCCCAGGCGGGTACGGCCTCTTTCGAAGATGGTGATGGGAAGGTTATAGACAATGTGCCCGCGCCGGCCCTGGAAATCGTTTCACCGGGTTACAAGTTTTTCGATATGTCTGGCGTAGCCTCACTCACGGCGGCGTCCGGGCAGAACGTGGTCCCGGACGCCTCGTATTCCCTGCCGGCCACCATGCTGGCGATGCATCCGCGCCCGGAGGCCGGGGGCTACGGCAAGGGTAGGCCCTGGCGTTGGATGCCGTTGCTCGAAGCCCGTGCCGCTGACAGTGATCTGCGCGGGTATCCCGCAGCCATGATCCTGCACACGGACGGCGACTATAAAGGCGGGGTCTGGGCATCCTTTGCCATTGATGATGCCGGATGGTACGCCTCGGAACAAGGCGCGGCCGCCGTGAGAGCCGTCCTGGCGCGCATGAAGGATCCGGTTTTCCTGGTGGATGGGGGCGCCGAATTCTATACCTGTTTTGAAAGACAGGAACTGCGTCTGGGCGCCACCGTGGCCAATCTGGGGACAGTTACGCGGGATGGACTGTCGGTGCGGGTTGAGGTGAACGCGCCGGACGGGGCTTCGCTCAAGTCGGTGTCCTGGACGGAATTGACCTTTCCCGCTGGCGCGCCTGTTGCCTTTGAACAACCCTGGAAACCGGAGCAATGGCCGGATGGAGGCTATCATGTCACAGCAACCCTGTACCGCGGAGAAGAGGTGCTGGACCTTGCGCAACAGGAACTCCATTGCTGGAAGCCCAAGGAGTCGCCTGCTTTCGTGTCCGTTCAAGACGGTGATTTTATGTTGAACGGGCAACGGTGGCGGCCTCACGGGGTGAACTACATGCCTTCTTCGGGCATCGGCACGGAGTGGTGGAAATATTTTGAGCAATGGATCGGCGCGGAAGCATATGATCCGAAAGTGATTCAGCGCGACCTCGAACGGTGCGTCGCCATAGGATGTAACGCGTTGAGCATTTTCATCTACCGGGAATCCATGGAGGCCCAGAACCTGCTCGATTTGTTGCAGCGCATGGACGCCCTGGGCCTGAAAGCGAACTTGTCGCTGCGGCCGGGCACCCCTATGGACCTGCCCCGTGATATCTTGCGCGAACTCATTGAATATTACCGGCTCGCGGAGAACGATACGGTCTTTGCCTATGACCTCGCCTGGGAACCCCAGTTCCGCAATACGGAACGCGATCCCTTCAACCCGCAGTGGGAAGCATGGATCATCGAGCGTTACGGCAACCTCGAGAATGCGGAAAAAGACTGGGGTTGCCGGGTTCCCCGCGATGCGGACGGCCGGGTTGCCAACTACACGCCGGACATGATTTCCGGGGAGGGCTCCTGGGACCGCATGATTGCCGCCTACCGCAGGTTTCTGGACACGCTGCTTTATGAAAAGTACTCCGAAGCGCGGCGGTTCGTGCGTTCCCTGGATCCCAACCATCATGTCAGCTTCCGCATGTCCATGGCGGGTGACCCGACGGACCTGAATTACACGACTATCCTGTATGACTTTGCCTATCTTGCCGGAGCGGTAGACATCCTGGAACCGGAAGCCTACGGCCGCATCGGCGATTGGGAAAAAGTTAAACCGGGGCGTTTTACTTTTGAATATGGACGCTGGGCGAATCCGGCCCTGCCGGTACTGTGGGCCGAGGCGGGTGTGCATGCCTGGGACATGAGCCTGATGCGGCCGGGTGAAGAAGCCTTGGACTTTCAGGCGCGTTACTACGCCGATTTCTATCGCATGCTTATGGAAAGCGGGGCGGACGGCATTTTCTGGTGGTGGTACCCGGGCGGTTTTCGTGTCAATGAAAACAGTGATTACGGGATCATCAACCCGGACGGCACGGACCGGCCGGTGACCAGGATAATCCGCGACCATGCCGAGGCGTTTATGCAGGGGCCAGTTTCGAAGTCTGTGGATACCTGGCTCACTTTCGACCGTGACAATCACAAGAACGGGTTGACCGGCATTTACAGCGCTCTGGAAGCGGCATTCTGGACTGCCATCGCTGATGGTAAAACACCTGGCTTGCGTACTGAAGGTACCGGTACGGACTCCACCAACTGCCCCCCCTTGGCTGTGGGGAATGTCCCTTGGACCGGCAGCAACCCGCCCAAGTATCTGGATGCCCATTTTGATGTTGTTGAAATTCTTACTGGAGACGGGAATTGGCGGCGGGTCTCATCTGGAGATACGATCCCTGTAGCAGCAGGTTCGATACAGGTGCGTCTGACCTTTACCAACCTAGGCGAGGCTGCTTTGATTTCGCCTGAAAATGCCGGAGAAAAGTTGGGAGGTGTCTATATTGCCTGCAAAGGGGGACTGGAAAAGACTATTCCGCTGCCTCAAAACATGGGACTGTTTGAAAATACCGTCTTGGAGACATGCCTTGTAGAGGCACCGCCGGACACCATGTCCAAGGTTATCATTAGCTTCGAAGCCCGGGGACGGACTCCTTTTGGACACAAGATTTTATTGATGCTTGACCCTGAATCCTGAAAATGGAAGAATATGTTTTTCGGACAAGTTTAAAAACGTGATCGTTACAGTTAAGGTAGTATAAGGAGATTCCAAATGAACGGAAAAGAAGCGGCAGAGATCATTCAGAGAGAATATAAATATCTGTGCAATATCCTGAAGGGCTTTGCCCCTCAGCATGGTGATTTTTGTCCATGCCCCGGGATGATGACCACAGCCCAGCAGATTAACCATATTGCCCAGACCGTGGCCTGGTTCCGGGAAGGTGCTTTCGGCAAGGGATTCAACCTGGATTTTGAAAAGATCGAAAACGCCAATCCCCGAACGGTTACGCTCAAGGATGCACTTGCGGAACTTGAAAGGCAATACACCTCGTACATAAGTTTTCTGGAGGGATTAAGCGATACCGACCTGCAGGCGCCCATGCCTGAAAATCCCATTTTCGGTACCGCGCCCAAGTTTACCGTGTTTGCCGCGCAAAGTGACCACACCGCGCACCACCGGGGTGCCCTGTGTGTCTATCTGCGCTTACTGGGTATTGTCCCGGCCATGGTCTACCAGGACTAGTCCGGAAGAGATCGTCATCTATTTTCACCCTCGTAAGGAGAATCCGGATGGTGAACAATATGAATCGAAGAGATGCCCTTGCCGCCATGGCCGCGGCGGGCGCGGTCATGTTCGGTGCGGGTTCTGTCCGCGCCAAGAACGCCAAACGTCCCCCGAATATTATCTTTATTCTTGCGGACGACCTGGGTTACGGCGGCCTGGGCTGTTACGGCCAGGAAAAAATCCTGACGCCCAGGTTGGACCGCATGGCCGTGGAGGGTATGCGCTTTACCCAGGCCTACGCGGGCAGCACGGTTTGCGCTCCGTCGCGCTGCTCCTTGATGACCGGCATGCACCAGGGGCACGCCTTTGTCCGGGGTAACACGTCCATGGTAGACCGGGTGCGGGTTCCCCTGCGGCCGGAAGATACGACGGTCGCGGAAGTGCTGAAAAGCGCGGGATATGCCACGGGCCTGGTGGGCAAGTGGGGCTTGGGCGACACCGGCACCAGCGGCGCGCCAAACGCAAAAGGCTTTGACGAGTTTTTCGGGTATACTGACCAGTACCTCGCCCACAACTATTATCCCGAAACCCTCTGGCGGAACGACACGGAGGTGCCCCTAGAAGGCAATGTGCTGGAGGCGCCGAATATCTGCAAAACCTGCACCACCTACAGCCACGACCTGTTTACCAAGGAGGCCCTGGGATTTATTGAACGTCATAAAGGCGCGCCTTTCTTCCTCTACCTGGCCTATACGCTTCCCCATGCGAACAACGAGGCCAAACGTTTGCGGGAACACGGCATGGAAGTGCCCTCCGATGTGCCCTACAGCGACAAGTCCTGGCCACCGGCCCAACGCGGCCATGCCGCCATGATTACACGTCTGGACCAGGATGTGGGCAAGGTGCTGGACTTGCTGGAGGAACAGGGGATTGCCAAAGACACGCTGGTGATTTTTACCAGTGATAATGGTCCGCATAAGGAAGGGGGGGCTGATCCCACTTTTTTTGAGGACAGTGGGCCCCTGCGCGGCATCAAGCGCGATCTCTATGAAGGCGGTATCCGGGTGCCCGCCATCGCCTGGTGGCCGGGAACCATTGCCCCAAAGACGGAAAGCGACTACCCGTGGGCATTCTGGGATTTCCTGCCCACCGCCGCAGAACTTGCGGGACAAAAGGCGCCTACCTGTGACGGCATTTCCATTGCGCCCAACCTTCTGGGTCGGCCGGAACAGCAGAAACACCACGAATACTTATATTGGGAGTTTCATGAGGGCGCCTTTAAGCAGGCAGTGCGGATGGGATATTGGAAAGCCGTGCGAAACAAACAGGACGCCCCCATAGAATTGTATAACCTCGATCAGGATTTTGCGGAAACAACGAATGTGGCGGGGGAGCATCCGGAGGTGGTCGCCCAAGCCGCCGCCCTGTTCAGCGAGGCCCGGACGGAATCGCCTCATTGGCCTGCGCGCCATGCCCCAGCCTAGTCATTCGGTGCCTGCCAGTTGAAACAGGACTTTGGGCTGCTTGATTTTGATGCGGCGGTTGGCCAGCGTGATAATGCCTTCATCCTGCAATTCGTGCAGGACGCAGGTTACCGTTTCCCGCGCGGCGCCGACCAGGTTGGCAATATCCTGGTGGGTCACGGAAAGCGACTCGTCCTTGAATTCCTTTTCGCGGCAGTATAACTCCCAGAGCCGTTGCAGAACGCGTTCCCGCACGTCTGAAAACACAAAGGCGCTCAAGGCGCGTTCGGCGTCCACGCTCCGCCGGCACAGGGCGCAGGCCACCGCGTGCCCCAACTCAGGTTCCTCCCGGACCAGCCGGATGAAATCGGCACCCCGTATCAGGGTTAATAGTGTCGGGGACAGGGCTTCCGCGTAATACCCGCGGCGTTGGCGGTTCACCAGGCACTCCTCGCCGAAAAGGTCTCCCCGTACCAGGTGGCGAAAGCAGATTTCCCGTCCCTGATCCGATACCTGGGTAAGTTTTACCCGGCCGGAGACTACCAGGAAAACACTGTCGCACGGGTCATCCGGGAAAAAAACGATCTGACGCGGCGTATAGTGCCGCTGATACGCAAAGGTTTCCACCCGTGCGACGACATCGGCGGAAAGGGCGGTGAAAAATTTCTCAGAACTCAGGGTCGGGATGGGATTGCGTCCTTGCTGCAGCATGGTTGTATTCGATTCTTCTGCCACACAGGTTTAAACACCACATACAGACAGAAAAAGTATACCTTGCCGCCGCCTGTTACACAAACTGTCATTGCAGTCAATGCTGTCAATACGGTCAGTCAGTGCGGACTCAGGCCTTAACCCTGAAGGTGGGCGTCAGGCGCGGTCGGGATGAAGAGATAGGAGGACGAAGTACTTTGGAAGCGATACCGGCGCGAGTCTCCGATTGTGCCAGTTCTCCCTGGATCCCGATATTTACAAGGATGCCCATCATGGACAGGCTTACAATCAGCGCGCTGCCACCATAGCTTACAAAGGGGAGCGGCAATCCCTTGGTGGGCGCAAGGCCGAGATTCACGGCCATGATGAAAGCGGCCTGAACCAGCAGCAACATGGTAATGCCCGTGGCCAGCAGAAAACCGAACAAATCTGGCGCGTTGGCCGCTATGCGCAGTGCGATATAAAGCATGCCCAGAAACAGGAGCACAGTAGTTATAGTGCCGATCAGACCGAACTCTTCGCCGAGCATGGCGAAAATAAAGTCCGTGTGCGCCGCCGGCAGGTATCCCAGTTTCTGTTCGCCCGCCCCGGCGCCCCGGCCCCAGAAGCCGCCCTGGGCGAATGCGGAAAGAGATTGCGTCAGGTGATACCCGATGGTATCCCGGTACTTGAAGGGATCTCCCAGCGCCATGATGCGCTCCATGCGATAGGAATACATGGAGATCAGCACGCATCCGCCGATAAAGCAAAGGATGGAACACAGGAACAGGTACAACTTGCGTCCCCCGGCCACCCATACCAGAATGAACGTTGTGGCAAGCATCACAAAGGGAATGCCGATGTCTTTTTGCATCAAGATGATCGACACAAAAACGCCTGCCAGCGCAAAGGGCATGACAAATCCGGTCCCAAAATTCAGGATCTTTTCCTGGTGTTGGGTCAGCCGAACCGCAAGCAGGAGCACCAGCGCGAACTTGGCGAATTCCGATGGTTGAAAACTCACCGGCCCCATGCCGATCCATCTGGGGGCGCCGTTCATGGTAAGCCGGAACGGCGGTATGAAAGTCAGCGCAAGCAGCAGCAATGAGGCGAACACGACAAGACGGAGCATGCGCGGCCGGCCAAACCTGTGATAGTCATGGTAGACCATGCACGCAAAACCGATCATGCCGACGCACAGGTAGGCCAAGTGTTTCAGGAAAATTTTGGCGTAGGGATCGCGCACGGCACCAATGCTGTAGATCATGACCAGGCCGATAAGAATCAGCGTCACGGTGATGACGGTAAGAAGTGTCGAATCTCGTCTCATATGTTCCTCTCTTTCTCGCAATGCTTTTCATCGGCAAGACGCCGCGCGCATGCCTTGAAATCACGACCCCGTTCTTCAAAATTATCGTACATGTCGTAACTCGCGCACCCGGGTGACAGAAGTACCACGTCGCCCGGTTCCGCGTTTTCCCGCGCCCGTCTGAGGGCGTCCATCATGGAATCGGCCCGGAGCGCGGGCACGCATGTTCCGAAAGCGGCTTCAAGTTTTGGCGTGTCTTCACCGATCATTACCAGTGCTTTTACCTGCCGCTGTACCAGTGGGACCAGTGTCCTGTAGTCGCCGCCCTTGCCGCGTCCGCCGGCAATCAGCACGATGGGCCGGTCAAAACTCTCGAGTGCGACGCGCAGGCTGTCTTCATTCGTCGATTTCGAGTCATTGTAATAGTCCACGCCGTCAAGGTTGAGGACATGCTCGATGCGGTGTTCGACGCCCTGAAACATCCGCAGTCCCTCCAACGGGCCGTCCCAGGGGAAACCCGCCGCCTTCATCACCGCCAGCGCCGCCAGCACGTTCGCCAGGTTGTGCCGGCCCGGAAGAGGATTGTCTGTCAGAGGCACTATCTTCGTATCCTCAAAATACACGTGCCGCTCATCGGCAAACAGGGTACGTTCCCCCTTGGCCTGCAGGCTGAAGTGAAAACATGCTACTTCCGCGGGCGGACGCATGGCTGCCGTCCATGGGTCGTCAGCGTTCAGTACCACCGCGTCACCCGCCCCCTGGCGCGAAAAAATGCGGGCTTTCGTCGCCGCATATCCTTCCATGGAGCCATGACGGCCCAAATGGTCTTCCGTAAGGTTGAGAACGGCGGATACCGCCGGGTGAAATTGATCTATGGTTTCCAGTTGATAACTACTGACTTCCAGCACCACATATTCCGGCGGGGATTCTTCCAGGATGACCTGGGACAGAGGGGTGTCATTATTGCCCGCCAACGCCGAGGTCCGGCCGGATTTTTGGACCATGTTGGCCAAAAGAGTGGTAACGGTAGTCTTGCCATTAGTGCCCGTTACGGCCAGGATGCGCGATGTGCAGAAACGGCATGCGAACTCGAGTTCTCCCAGAATGGGCGTGGCCGCATCGCGCGGTCCGTCCAGGCAGGCGGCCGTGAGCGGCACGCCCGGACTCAAGATCACCAGGTCCGTTCCAGCAAAGGCCTCCGAGGTGTGGCCGCCGATTTCACAGGGGATGTGATGCTCCGTCGCCAGGTCCAGCCAGCGATTGATCCGGGGGCTGTCCCCGGATTCGGTGATAAAAGGGCGGGCTCCTTCGCGCTGGAGCAGCCTTGCCGCTGCCAGCGAAGAACGGCCCAGACCGACCAGGGTCACCTGCATGTCTTTTAGTTTCATAAGAGTTGCTTCTATTTCGTTGCGGCGTGCCGCAAGTCCTGTTTAACGCAATTTAAGGGTGCCCAGGCTCATCAGGGCGAAGAGCAGGGCGATGATCCAGAACCGCATGGTGACCTTGGTTTCCAGCCAGCCGCCCAGCTCAAAATGATGATGCAGCGGCGCCATGCGGAAGACGCGCTTGCCTGTGAGTTTGTAGGAGAGCACCTGGATTACCACGCTCAGCGCTTCCAGCACGAACATGCCCGCCACCAAGGGCAGCAACAGTTCCTGTTTGGTCAGCAGCGCCATGGCGCCGATGGCGCCCCCGAGGGCGAGCGAACCCGTGTCGCCCATAAACACTTCGGCCGGATGGCAGTTGAACCACAGAAAGCCCAGACCCGCGCCCAGCAGCGCTCCCCCGAAAACAAACAGCTCGCTTGCCTCAGGCACATAGGTCAGGAACAGGTAGCGTGACCAGTCCGCCCGGCTGACAATATACGCCACGCCGGCAAACGCCATGATCGAAACGATGGAAACGCCCGCCGCCAGGCCGTCCAATCCGTCCGTCAGGTTGACGGCGTTCGTGATGCTCACCATGACCAGGATCACGAACAGGATGTAGAAAACACCCAGCGGAATAAAGACCTCTTTAAGACCGGGAATGCCGATCTTGGTGTGCAGGCTGGTCATGCTTTCCGCGACGGCCTGAGGGAATACGGCTTCAACCAGTAACCGGTTCACGCGGACGACCTCGCGTTCGCCCAGGCTTGAAAGCCCCCGCTGCAGCAGGCTGGTCAATTCGGGTTTGAGTGCGGCCTCCGGCCAGAGCGCCGCTTCATACAGCGACCTGTCGCGAAGCACGCTGTTAAGACCCATTAGGACCGCGTTGCGGTCCTCCTCGGCCATGCGCCCCTGCAGGTGTCCTTCCTGGAGGATGTCGCGCGCGTCTTCAGGGAAAAGGCGCCAGATTTTGGCGGCTGCGGGCGGCGACCCGCTTTCGCCCGCCCCGATCAGCGTGTCCTCCAGGGCGGTCCAGTCGATGACATCGCGGGGATAAACAAACGAGGCGCTGACGGTAATGGGGTTGTAAACCAGGTAGATGCCCAGCAGTAGCCCAGTGAAAATCTGGCCGGTAAACTTCGCGCGGGCGCTCAGGCCGGCGTTATGTTTCCGCTTCAGTTTGATGTAATCATCCACAAAACCCACCGCGCCCATGAAAAGCACCACGGCCGCCGCGATCCAGAGCATGCGGTTTGAAAAGCGTCCCCAGATAAAAAGAGAAACCAGCATGGACGCCACGATCATAACACCACCCATGGTCGGCGTGCCCGCCTTCCCCTTGTGGAGCTGATGCAGGTTCTCCACATGATCCTGGCGGATATACTGGCCGACCTTCAACTGTCTCAAGCGTCCAATCACCCAGGGTCCGAGCAGCACGCAAAGAAAGAACGCGGTCAACGCGGCGCCGCCCGCGCGGACCGTATGGTAACTCAGCACATTGATCAGGCGGAACTGTTCCCGGAACAACTCTGCCAGCAAATAGGCCATTTAACAGATTCCCTTCATTCCCCCGGCGCGGGGGTGGCGCTTAATAACCGGATTACGGATTCCATTTTCATGCCGCGCGAGCCTTTTATAAGTATTACATCTCCGGGAGCGACATGCGCCCGTAATGTCTCTACAATGGCTTCATGGCTTTCAAACACTTCGGCTTCGGCAATGCCGCCGGCCCTTGCCGCTGATACCATGTGCCCTGCGTCCGGTCCCATGGCGAGCAATCGGTCGATTCCATAACGGGCCGCGGCGGCGCCCACTTCCCCGTGAAGCGCTTCCGATTCGGCCCCCAGTTCAAACATGCTGCCCAATACCGCGATTTTGCGTTTTCCGGGATACTCCGACAAGGCTTCGAGCGCGGCCTTCATGCTGGCAGGATTCGCATTGTAAGCATCGTCCAGCACGGTGAATCCGGAGAGGTGCAGCACCTTGAAGCGGGAGGCGTTACTGCATGCCTCGCGGAGGGGGCCTTCCAGTTCGGTAATTCCGTGCCGAAGCCCGATGGCTGCGGCAAGCAGCACATTGGTGCTGTGGGCGCGTACCGCCAGCGGCAGCCGCAGTTTTCCCCCGGGTTGAATAAACAGGACCATTTCTCCGGATTCCTTGAACTGCAGCGATTTCAGGACAACATCCCCGCGGCTGCCGAAAAAGATCTTGTTACCCTCATAGCGTTCCGCCATGGCCACGCACCTGGGATCGTCCGCGTTCACATAAAAACAGCCTTTCGGACCGAGCCCTTCGACGATTTCCTCTTTGGCGCGCGCGACCTGCTCGATCGTGCCGAAGCCTTCCAGATGGGCGGGCGCCACCATGGTTACCGCCGACTCGTCCGGCCGCGCCATGCCGCAGAGGAATGCGATTTCACCGGGGTGATTCGCTCCCAGTTCTATGACGGCGTAGTGCGTCTCCGGGGTGATGCGCAGGAGGGAAAGTGGACAGCCAATATCATTATTCAGGTTGCCCTGGGTCTTTATTACCGAGTACTTTGAGCCGAGCAGGGCGGCAGCCATGTCCTTCGCGGTGGTTTTGCCGCAGGATCCCGTAATGGCAATTACCTGGGCCGTGCAACGTTCCCTATGTAGCGCCGCGAGCCGCTGAAGCGCCTGCAGGGGCGCGGGGTGAACCAGGCAGGGCCCGGCTTCATGAGCAATGGTAGTGATGGACGCCGAAGCGCCCCGGGCAAATGCGTCTCCCACAAAACGGTTCCCGTCGTGGTTTTCGCCGGAGAGCGCAAAAAAAAGGTCGCCCGGTTGCAGGGAGCGGCTATCAGTCGAAATGCCTGTAATCGGGACGCTCCCGGCATCGGGATGGGCCGAAAGGCCCGTCATTTCGGCTATTTCGTCCAAGGTATAAGAGAAACACATCATCCAATTTCCCGTAGTGCGTTCAACGCCTCTTCCCGGTCGTCAAAGTGACGTCGTTCCGTGCCGATGATCTGGTAGTTTTCATGCCCCTTGCCGGCGATCAGCACCAAGTCGCCCGGCCGCGCGGCGGACAGGGCGTGGCGTATGGCCTCGCGCCGCGACTCGATGACGGTATACGTGTCGCCCTTGCGCTTGCCCTTGCGTTGAAGGCCCACCTCCACATCCAGCAGGATGCGGCAGGGATCCTCCGTGCGTGGATTGTCGGAAGTCAAAACAACGTAGTCCGCCAGTTCCGCGGCCACGGCGCCCATCTTGGGGCGTTTGCCCTTGTCACGGTCGCCGCCGCAGCCGAAGGTGACAATGATGCGTCCTGAGCAGACCGCCCGCGCTGCGGTCAAGGCATTGCGCAGCCCGTCATCCGTGTGGGCATAATCCACGATGACCTGGAACGGCTGCCCCGCGATTACGGGTTCAAAGCGCCCGGGAACGCTGGCAAGCCCTTCGAGCCCGGCAAGGACCGTGTCTACGGGGACGCCCAGCCCCGCCGTGATGGCAACCGCGCACAAGGCGTTTAACACGTTGTGCCGGCCCACAAGCTGCGTGTGCGCCTGGCCCGCACCCCAGGGGGAAACCAGCCTGAACACCGCGCCGTCGGTCAACAGTTCAAGCCCTTCTGCCCGCACGGAACCGGCGCTTCCATAGGAGTGGCATCGGCCAGGGAGGGCGTCTTCAAACTTTGGCGCGCAAGGGTCTTCGGCGTTAATAACCCCGAAACAGGGCCACGGACTGTCGGCCCGCCGCAGGGTCTCGTCGACTTTGTTAAAAAGTTTTATCTTTGCCTTCAGATAGGCGTCCATGTCTTTGTGGTAATCCAGGTGGTCCTGGGTCAGGTTGGTAAAGGCGGCGACGTTAAAATGTATCCCGGCGACCCGGTCCTGTTCCAGCGCGTGCGAACTAGCCTCCATCACCACATGGTTGCAGCCTTCCTGGCGGGCTTCCGCAAACAAACGCGCCAGATCTTCGCCGAAGGGTGTTGTGTGCGCCGCGGCCTGTTGGGTTTTACCCAAGTCGTAGCCCAGGGTGCCGAAGTTGGCGCAGTGTCGGCCGGCCGTGTCCAGAATTTTCTGCGTCAGAAATGCCGTGCTGGTTTTGCCGTTCGTTCCGGTAACGCCGATAACACACTGTTGGTGGGTCGGGTCACCCGCCAGCGCATGTGCGATTAGTCCGGCGGCACGGCGCGGCGCGTCATGATAAATATAAGGGATCCCGCTCATTTCGCGCACGTTCGGACGGTTTCCTAACATGGCGGAGGCGCCTGCGGCTGCGGCGGCGTCCGCGAAATCATGACCGTCGTTTTTCTCGCCGGAGATCGCCACAAACAGAGTGCCTTTTCCCGCGCGCCGTGAATCTTCCGTTACCGTGTGGAAAGAAAACGGGGTCGGCGGTGCGGGCAGGCCAAGGAGTAATACAAGATCATCCTGCGTCATTGGGGGCGCTCCCGGACACTTTGTCGGAAAACTGCAGTGCGCAAATCATACCCTGTTCCACAACGGTTCCGGGAGGAAGAGCCTGTGTTGTTACCCAGCCCGCCCCCTGGGCATCCATGATGATACCCAGTCGTTGCAGGCATTCGCGTGCCTGTGACTTGCTCATGCCGGTAAGGTCGGGCAGCGCCTGTTCCGAGGCCTCGTCAATGCGGCGGCCAGGCAGCAGTGCGAGTTTATCGAGCGGGCTGATCAGCGCGCCAAGGTCGAGATCCATGTCTTCGGGCTGCGGCGGCGGTGCGACGGTGTCCGCGTCTTCGTTTCCTGTGTCTATTTCGGGCAGGGGGTCCTGCTGAAGCAACTGCTCTTCGACCGTGCGTGTCATCCTGGCAATCAGCGGCGATGTCTCCTGCTGCGGGCCTTTCTCGGGATCAATCACGGGGTCTTCCGGAATATTCATCCGTATCAGGGCGTCACGGACAACTTTCTGAAACACCGGGCCGCACACGTAACCACCCCAGCGCTGGCGGATGGAAGGTTCCTGTATTACAATCACCGCCACAATGCGCGGGTCGGCAACCGGGGCGAACCCGGCGAAAATGGCCGTGTAGCGGTCAGGATCGTAGCCGCCGCCGCCTATTCGCGCCATTTGTGCCGTGCCGGTCTTGCCCCCCACGCGATACTCGGGTATGTTGGCCGTCTTGCCGGTGCCGTTCAACACCACTTGGTGACATAGCATCTGCATGGTGGCGGCGGTTTCCGGCGAGAGGATGCGTTTTGCCGAGGGCATCTCATACTGATAGGTGACATCGCCGAGTTTGCTTGCCGCCTTCTCCACAAAATACGGTTGGACCAGGTATCCGCCGTTGGCGATGACCGCAAAAGCCCGGGCCAACTGGGGAATGGTTACGGCAATTTCCTGGCCCATGGGGAGGGAGCCCATGGTCAGGCGGGACCATTTGTCGCGGCTTCTAAACAGGCCCGGGCTCTCAAACTTGAAATCGGGGCTGGTTCTCGCCCCGAAGCCGAACAGCCTGATCCAGTACTCAAGCCGTTCCGGTCCCAGCTGGCCGCCCAGCTTGATCATAGCGATATTGCTTGATTCCTCAAAGGCTTTCATAAAAGGAATGACGCCGTTGGGATGGAAGTCGCGAATGCTATGGCCGTAAGGATTGAAAACCCCGTTTTCACAATCAATAAGCGTTTCAGGCGTTACCAGCCCATGTTCCAGAGCGGCCGAAGCGGTGACAATTTTGAAGGCTGAACCCGGCTCGAACACATCCAGCAAAGCCCGGTTCTTTCGCAATTCGGCGGGCACTTTGTCATATTGATTGGGATCAAAGGCGGGACGGCTTGCCAGCGCGAACACCGCGCCGGTTTGTGGATCCATCAGCATGCCCATGGCCGCTTTGGCGCCGACTTCCTCCATGCGCTTGTCCAGCTCGTTTTCCAGGGTGTTCTGGATGGTGCAGTCTATCGTTAGCTGGACCATGTCGCCGCCTTCGGGTTCCTGGTACGAAAGTATTCCGGAGGGAAGCAACTGCCTGTCGCGATCCTTGCGCGCCAGAATTTCGCCGCGATGGCTGCGAAGGTAGTCGTCATAGGTCCGTTCCACGCCTTCACTTGCCTCGCCGGCACGATTCACAAAACCGAGCAGGTGGGAAGCGACCTCATTGTGGGGATAGTTGCGAACGGATTCAGGCTGGAGATAAAGCACCTTATCATAGGGAGCGACGATCTCCTCCATCTCCGCTTTGCTGATATGGGTAATCCATCGCTTGATGGGGTACATCTTGCGTGTTGCGCCGCTGGCTGATGTGCGCGCCAGGCAGGACGCTATTTCATCCTCCGGCATGTTCAAATGAACGCTCAGGTAATTGGCCAGGGCCATGGGGTCTTCCACCCGGCGCGGATCGACATAAAGAGAGGGCACTTCCGCGTTTGTCGCCAGCACCATGCCGTTCCTGTCGAAGATTTCCCCGCGCGGATATTCCAGAAACAGCGTGCCGATGTGATAATCATCTTCTGTGACGAGCTGTTCCCCGGGAAGAATCGTGATTTGAATCAGCCGTGCCACGATAACCGCCAGAATCAAGGTGAATACAGGCAATAACCACCAAAGCCTTTTCAGATGTTTCTCGGAGGTGTTGAAGTGGAGATTTGGAACCGATTCCTCGCGCCCTGCACCGTGAATGTTCATCATTGGACCCTACCTTCTGACTATATCATGTCACCTCTTAATGGCCTGTCGATTTGCTTCTCAACACGTGTGATGTACCGAACTCAGAGCGCCGTCAGCATGTCCTCCACGGTCAACAAATGCAGGTCCGGATCTTCCGGCCCTGTGAGGGAAGCCTGTTCCCGGGAAGCGGATAACGCTTCGGACAGTGATGCGGCATCGTTGTTTGCCATGGGGACTGCGGGAACGGCGGTTTTTTGCGCTTGTGCCAGGGAAAGCGCTTCCCCCGCGGTGTCGACGACCTCAGGCGCGGACGACTCGAACTCCTTGGTCTCCGCTAACTTGATGGTTGTTATGGCGGGGGCCACCTGAGCGGTTTCAAAACCGTCCATAAGCATTAGGGGGATGGTTTTCTTGATTTCCCGGTAAGCAATCGTCTGAAACTGATTGATTTCCGGGGCGACAAGTCCCATTTGTGTCGCCTTCGCGATCACGTCATTGATGCCGCGCAACTGGGCCAACCGGGATATTTCCGTGGTCAGGGCCGCTTCCAGGTCACGCTGTTCTTCACTCAGCGTCGAGAGTGCATAGTCGTTGATGCGGACCTGAATGTTGAGCCAGGTGTCAACAAACAGTACACAGAAAGGTATGATGGGTAGGGCGGCCCATTTGATCCACCCCTTAAGAAGTAGCCGACGTTTACTTCTGCTGACACGAACCATGACAAATCTCCTTTTCCGCCGCTAAACGGCGCGTTCGATAGCCCGCATCTTTGCGCTTTTGGACCGGGGATTGTCCCGCATTTCGCCGGGGGCCGGTGTCAGCGGCTTCGCTGTAACCGACCGGAACGCCGGGAGGGTCTTTTCGCGGACACGACCGTCGGGATAAAGCAGGGTGGCGGGACGGGTCAACTCTTGAAAGACCCGCTTCACTACGCGGTCTTCGCCGCTGTGAAAGGAAATTGCCACCAGGCGTCCTCCGGCGGCCAATGACCATGCCGCCTGCCGCAATCCCAGTTCAAGATGCTTCAACTCTTCATTTACCGCGATGCGTACCGCCTGGAAGACCGTCCGGATCTCGTCCGGGTCGGAAGCCAAAAAATCAAGCGCTTCCCGCACCGCCGCCGCAAGATCCGAGGTGCGCCGCATCTGGTTTGCCTTGCAGCGGGCGGCTATTACCCGGGCAATGCGGCCCGCAGGCCCCACATCGCCGTATTCTCTCAATACGCGTTCAATTTCGCCGCAATCGGACCGGGCTAGCCATGCGGCCGCGTCCCGTTCCTCCGTCGTGTCCATGCGCATGTCCAGGGGGCCGTCCGACTGAAGGGAAAAACCCCGTTCCGCCATGTCGATCTGCATGCTCGACACGCCGGCATCCAGCAATACTCCGTCCACGGAGGTGATGTCCAGACCCGCGAGCACCGCCTGCAATTCGCTGTAATTGGCTTTGATGACCTTGACCCAGGGAAACCCGGACAAGCGTTGGCGTGACAGGGCAACGGCGCCGGGATCCCGGTCCAGCGCGATCAGGCGTCCCCCGGCAAGGAGTCCGGCGATGCGTTCCGAATGCCCGCCGGCCCCCGCTGTGGCGTCCACGTATACCCCGTCGGGCCGTATCTGAAGCAACGAAATTGCTTCCTCGGCCATGACAGGGACATGAATCTGCGGGGACGATGTCATGGGTTCACATTCTCCTCGCGTCCCTGTCACAAGGGGGGCGGACTTTCAGGCGGCTACCTGCTTATACCCCTGGACAGCGGCGGATTCAACTTCATATATCTCGAAGACCTGGCCAAGACCCATCATGCCCAGAAGACGGCGTGTCTGGAGATTGACGCAGGACAATTTGATGTCGCCTTTGAAAGAGCGCAAACGGCCGAGGTGGTCCATAAGCGCGCCCACACCGACAAAACTTAAAAAATTGACCGATGCGAAATTGAGCACCAGGCGGTAGTGCTGTTCGCGCATGCAGGCCGTGATCGCTTCGCGAAGCGCCTGACCGCCAATATCGTCTACTTCACCGCTGATGCGCAATACCGTTACCCCGCCCTTTTCAACGCGTTCACATGTCAACATCCTACGCTTCCTCCTTGGGTTCGGCGGCGTTGAACGTGTGTGTCCCAAAAAGTTCAGCCGCCATCTTCTTATATTCAGCCGCCTGGCGCTGGTTGTATTCACGCCAGTTTGTTTCGCTCCAAATCTGAAGATGATCCTCCATGCCAAGAAGCACCCCTTCCCGGTCGATTCCGGCGTATTCCCGTAAATATTGCGGAATAAGAAGACGTCCTTGCCCGTCTAATTTGATTTTCGAAGAACTGCCCACGAGGAACCGGCGGAAATCCATCTTGCGCGGTTCAAGGGTGGCTTTCGGCAATTCTTCCTGCAATAACTTTTCCCAGCGCGATTTTTCAAAAAGAAAAAGGGAATTATCGTAGCCCCGCGTTATAAACCAAGTGTCATGATCCAAGGCGTCCATAATGCGCCGGAACTGCACCGGCACGGCAAGCCGTCCTTTTTCATCCAGAGCGCTATGTGCTTCGCCGTAATACATGAGGGTTACCAGTCAGGAGAAATCCCACTTTCTTGCCATAAAAAATCCCTTACATCTGAATTAACTTCCACCAGTATACCCCAAATTCCCACCAAAGTCAAAGGTTTTTTTGTTTCCAAAGCCCGATCGCCGATTTGCTTTTACCCTTGTTTTATTAGGATATCTATAGGTTGTATGGTTTCGAAAATCACCCCAAAAAAAATACAATATGTAGAGGGGCCGTGAACAGGCCTACAGGGGGGCAAACATGCCTGTTAGGGCGGCTGGCAGGAATTCCTTTCCATGCCCGTTCATTGCGGGCTGGGCATCTCGTGCAACTTGTAATAGCGATTTTGCAGGGGAACAGGGAAGCAGTGTGCACGCTGGCGGCGGAGTGATCCCAAGGGTCTGACACGGGGCAGAAGGACGTAGAGGAATATACGCCTTTACGATAGTGAAAGCGTCCTTTAAACCTGTGAGCTTAAGCGACCAAGAAGATTGGTGAAGACTTTTGATAACGGGAGGATTTGACTGGAAATTTAGAAATAATGAAACAAACCAAGCCTTTCAGAGGTCTTTTAGATACGAGACAACGGCATTTACCTGCAGGGGTGTTTGCAGAGATGTTTCGTAAGGATGGTTTCGCCATGGCGTTACAGGAAGGCGGGTGTGCACACATTCCGAATCAAAGAACAGGATATCAATCTTGAAGGGAAGGGAAGGGAAGGGAAGACGATGACCATCAGAAAAAGTGGATTTACGTTGGTGGAGTTGCTGGTGGTGATAGCAATCATCAGCATCCTGGCGGCAATTCTGCTGCCGGCTTTGTCCC
>Ga0123335_1004519_pt1 | contig 17945 bp, 18 predicted proteins | sample BiotimSIPDNA_2_FD_89707 | JGI IMG/M metagenome (GOLD analysis project Ga0123335, IMG submission 89707) | Anaerobic biogas reactor microbial communites from Washington, USA - Biogas_R2 time_0 SIP DNA | ecosystem: Engineered > Bioreactor > Anaerobic > Unclassified | place: Washington, USA...
CTGAAGTTCCTTAAGGTGGTTCTGGTAGAGACCACGCGGTGTTTCGCTTCTGGTAACGGCCAGCGCTGCTGCGGTACCGGCTGCCTGGCCAACGGTTGCGCAGGTTGCCATCACTCGCGTGGCACTTAATGCTGAATGTGTAACGCTAATATTCCGGCCGGCAAACATCAGGTTTTCGATGTTAATGGAGTAGAGTGCGCGGTAGGGGATGCCAAAAGGCGAAGGTGCCGGATGAAAGATCGTCGGCTCTTCAGAGGTTCTCAGACCGGCAGGATGATGGTCATCCATGGTCCAGCCGCCATAGGCGATAAGATCCTCAAAATGACCACCGGAGCGGACATCGTGCTGTGTCATAATCACATCACCGACATAACGGCGCGATTCCCGTTTACCGGGGAGGACGCCGATCCAGTCCACATCAAGCCGCTCGACCGTTTCAGACGGATATGTTCCGCTGTTTTTGACGAAATCCCAGACGCCGTAGGCAACATCCTGGAGTTCATCACGGATTCTTTCCGTATCTGCTATTTCATCCTGTTCACCACCCAGCTCCAGATACCAGTAATTTTCATTTTTATCCATCGGATCAGGCATTCTATGGATGAGTTTTTCTGCTGTGAACGGCTCAGCCCAGGCAGGCGGCGTATAAGATCGTGGTTTCGTGTGTTCCCGAACCTGGATCAGACAGCTCATGCCCATTGTTTTCTGGTCGGGCTGCTGCGGTGCGATGTCTTCACCGAATTCATCACGTCCTTCACGCCCTCTGCGATATTCGGCACCGGTCAGCGGAGCCAGAATGCTGTCACCGGAACAGTCGATGAACAGGTTGGCACGGACGGTATGGAATGTCTGGGTGGTTAACTGCCATCCGGTTATGGACACAATCCGCGTACCATCCATCTGCGCATCAAGGCAGGAGCAGTTGAGCAGATAGTTGAGACCGGGTTGAAAACGCACTTTTTCGAAAAGAATACTATCCCAGATGGAGTAGTTCGCGTAGGGATTGCGATAAAAACTATCCAGCATAATTTCTTCAACAATGCCGGTTTCCCGGTTGTTTTCACCATGTGCACCGCAAACCCACATGCGGACTTCAGAAGAGGCGTTGCCGCCGAACATCGGGCGATCCTGCATGATCAGAACACTGGCGCCATGCCGGGCGGCCGCGACAGCCGCGCTCAATCCGGCCATACCCCCGCCGACGACGCAGATATCAACCGTGTGCTGAAGTTTCTTGAGCTTTTCCATTGACGTTTCAACCGTCCCTTCTGGTGATTAAACTGTTATTCAATCCAATTAAACAGACTGCTTCTGATTATACCAGAAAGGTATAAGATTAGCAGTCTGACAACCACAGATGGCAAGTCATATCTGTCCATCGGGCACGTTTTCAATCATGCTATAATAGGTTCGTAGAAACAACGACCCTGCAGAGGGTCGATCATTTTTGAGGCGTTAGATGAAGGCTGAAGACGAAAAAAAGATAGACAAGGGTGAATCCGCAACAAAGAGCGTCAGTCAAGAAAACAGGCCCATTCGTTGTGCGCTGATCGGCTGCGGGCGTGTGGCGGTTAAACATTTGAAAGCGATCAAACAGTTTCCAGGAGCTTTGTCGTTAGCCGGTGTTGCCGATCCCCATCCGGAAGCGGCCAGACGGCTGTTTCAGCAGGCTGACTTTGGGCAGGATCCCGTTGCATCGGGTCTATACGACGCATCGGCAGACCGGTTACTCGATGACCGTAAACCGGATCTGGTGGCGATCACAACACCGAGCGGAACGCATACTCAGCTGGCACTCAAAGCACTGGATGCAGGCTGTCATGTGCTTGTCGAAAAACCGATGACCCTTTCACTCAAAGAAGCTGATCAGCTGATTGTCAAAGCTGAAGCAAACCACAGAATCCTGGCGGTGGGCCATATCTATCGCTATTTTCCTCTGATCCAAATGCTTCAGAAGGATCTCCTGGACGGACGGTTTGGTACGATTCTGTCCGGTCGTGTGACGGTATACTGGGGACATGATCAGGCGTACTACGATGCGGCTGACTGGCGGGGAACCTGGCAGCAGGATGGTGGAGCCCTGATGAACCAATGTGTGCACGCACTCGATCTGATGCTCTATCTGATACATGCGCCGATCATCAGGATCAGCGGCTGGATCGACCAGATCCGGCACCAGATTGAAGCAGAAGATTATGGTCTGGTTCAGATGCAGTTTGCCAATGGTGCGTATGGCATCCTGGAAGGAAGTACGGCGACCGACCCACGCCGTCAGGAGGCGTCGTTTTCCATTCAGTGCAGCCGGGGGTCGATCAATCTTAGCTTCTGCCGCGGCAAGCCTTCCATCCGAATTATTGACGAGACCGGCCATAACAGCCGGAACCGCGCCCTTTGGCGTTTCGCCCGTCAAACGTTGGGACAGGAAGGCATTCAGGGGCTTCGTCAGGTGATGCATCCACACACCGTTTTGTACCGCGACTTGATCAAAGCGATCCAGACAGGTGAACAGCCGATTGCAGATGGCTATTCAGGCCGTCAGGCGGTTGAGGCCGTTCTGGCCGCTTATGCATCCGCACTGAAAGGGCGAACGCTTTCGCTCCCGATCGAACCGTTCGAAATCCGCGAAATGAACGGTTTCTTCGAGCGGCTGCACATGACAGAAAAGTGACTGTCAAAGATTTTTCGATACACTTGACTGTCTGGGGAATCGCGTACCGCTTTTACGGACTTTAATCAGATGATTGTCTTGCATCCAGTGGATCGTATCACGAAATGTCTCGATTAGCGGCCGGGGCTGATAGCCCAGTAAGCGCGCTGCTTTTTCGTGACTGAGCCGGCTGTTTGAAAGGAGAACCGAAACGCTGTACGGCGTAAAAAATGGTTTAATCTTTAGCAGGCGGCACAGTGTGTCGGTCAGCCAGGCGGCCGACTGGATCAGCCAGCGCGGCGCGAAGAAGATACGGGGTTGTTTCTGCCCCAGAACCAGCCGTACCAGGCGAATCATATCACGTAAGGCAATGCGGTGACCTGAGAGTATAAAGCCGTCACCCGGCAGACCGTTACGGGCGGCTGCCAGGATACCGTCGGCAACATCCCGGACATCGACAAAATCATAGGCACCGTCAAAAGTCATGACCAGCTTGAGCCAGCCCTGCGTACTCAGATAGCGGAACAGCCGTCCCATCTCCGACAGACGCTGGTCGTCGGGACCGATGACACCGCTGGGAAAGAGGACAACAGCATCCAGCCCATCAGCGATGCCGTCATAGACAATAGCCGTCGCTTCAGATTTACTCCTTGAATAATAGCCCTGAAGCCCGGGCACCGGGAAATCAGTGATTTCGGTGATTTCCTGATCATCAGGGAGATCGGGCAAAGCGTGAACGGAGCTGACATAAACAAGCCGCTCAACAGATTCCTGAAGGCAGGCCTGGACGATATTGCGGGTTCCGCCTATGTTGACTGATTGCAGCAATTCCGGATGACGGGGTGCCGTGTCGACGATACCGGCCAGATGAAAAACGATTCGTGCGCCTCGAACAGCTTGCCTAACATCCGCAAGGTTTCGGATATCACCATATGAGAGAGAGATTGTCAGTCCGGCAAAAAAATCGAGCGTTTCACCGGGTTGGAGAAAAAGCCTTATGGGTTCAGAAGGATATTGCTCATGCAGTTTCCGAACCAGTACATTACCGATGTGACCTGTTCCGCCCGTTACGAGGATCATAGCGCATCACCTCCGACACATCGTCCTGATCTGTGGAACATGAACGACGTTTGACCGTATGAATCCCAAAAGCGATTCTGTTACAACTCCATTATAACATGCTGATAAACGGGAAAAGATGAAAAGAATACGCAAGTGGAGCGTGTAAGCGCTTCAATTGACAGTTTCTTGTTGGTGGTGTTAGGATGAAAGCACAGATTCAACAGATGACAACACATCACGATTGAATGAAAAGGGGTGCATTTGTGGCCAGACCAACCAAATGGCGCAAAATTGAGCAAATTCCCCGGTACCCGCTGTTTGCGCCCGCTGGACCAAACCGGCAGGGAATGGGGGAGAACACGTTGAAGGTCGAAGAACTTGAAGCGGTTCGCCTGAAGGACCTTGAGGGATTGGAACAAGAAGAATGTGCGGAACGTATGGAAGTTTCACGACCCACTTTTCAGCGTATCCTAATCTCTGCCCGTGCGAAGATTGCTGACAGCCTGGTTCACGGTAAAACAATCCGTATCGAAGGCGGTAATTACACCCAGGGTATTTGTCCTGTCCGCTGCCTGGACTGCGGCCGCATCTGGCAGGAGAGCATTGAACACATGCTGGAATCCAATCAGAATGAAACGGAAACAACCTGCCCCTCGTGTCAGTCGGAAAACGTTGCCTGCTGCCCGGAAGATATGGAACAAACAAGGGCATTGAGTCCTGCCTGTCTGCGCGCGTGCCGCGGGCACGGAAACGGATCCTGCAGAGGGCATCAGGGTGGCCGGAAAGGCTCGGCACATCGCGGAGCAATCAGAGAGTCGTCGGGCAAATCATAGATTATAGTAACATTTCGACGTTTAATTCAGCCTTCGGACCATCAGGGTGCCGGAGGTTGATTTTCATTTGAGACATCATTGGGCTGACTGCTTTCCGGCGGTGAACCTTTCGGTTGACGGCCAAATCGATAATTTTTTTCGAGCAGCCCGCGAATCTCAGGGAAGTTGGCTTTCGCCTGCCTAACTGAAAAAATGCTCTTATGTGCGACAAATCGGACTGCCAGCATGCCAAGAACCAGACCGAAAGACAAACCTGCTGCGATAGCCCAGATCCAGGGAGAGACCCATTCGAAAACAGCACAGAGAACAGCAGCGATCAGAATGACAGTCAAGGCAGCAGCAACAATCGTTGCCAGTGACACAATCTGGTGCCGGCTGTGACAGTCTGCACAGCGAGGGACATCGATATGACGCACATTATACGCAACCTGCGTCTGTGACGGTGAGCGCCGGGTGTCAATATCGCCGTACATTTCAATTTTTAGAGCATGATCATCTTCCGCTTCTCGGACCGAACAAAACCAGCAAGACATGAGAGGCCTCCTATCATGGTGAACATACAGCTGCCTGCGATTTTTTCGGCAGGTCAAGCTGTCAGGGCTGTGTTCAGATTGCTAATATCAGTATAATGATTTTCGAATCGGCAAACAAGCGTTTCAACAGACAATCAAATCAAAAAACCGCCATTAGGACTGATGACCTGTCCTGTGATAAAACGTGATTCCTCAGACGAGAGAAAATAGATCGTGCGTGCGACATCTTCGGCAGTACCGATTTCCTCAAGGGCAGTCTGTTCCCTGAGACAGGCGCGGGTTTCTTCATCAAGGGCGGCATTCATATCAGTATCGATGACACCGGGGGCTACACAGTTGACTCGGATTTTTGACGGACCCAGCTCTCGGGCCAGTGCGCGGGTCATGCCGATTACAGCCGATTTAGCAGCAGCGTAATGGACTTCGCAGGACGCTCCGGATAAACCCCAGACGGATGAAACATTGACGATGCAACCGGCTTTTTGATGGATCATGCGCGGAAGAACCGCCTGGCAGCAGAAAAAAGTGCCTTTGACATGAACGGCGAACATTTCATCCCAGTCGGCCTCCGTCAGATCGGTGAATAATTTCTGCTGCGCTGTTCCGGCATTGTTGACCAGAACATCAATCGGCCCCAGTGTCTGGCGGACCGACTCAACCATCGCGGCAACCGCTTCCGGTTTCCGGACATCGGCGGATACCGCCATAACGTGGCAACCCCGCTCCTGAAGTTCCTGGGCCAGCGCGTGCGCCTGGTCAGCGCTGTGCAGATAATTGATTGCCACGCGATAGCCTTTGCCGGCAAACAGTCGGGCGGTCTCACGTCCGATCCCTCTGGATGCGCCGGTAATCAGAACAACCGGATTCATAATCCACCTCTTCTGATTTTCTGAACCATGGCAATAGCCCGCAGGCGCAGTCTGGTTCCTGTCAGGTGAATCGCTTTATGCAGGACGCGCATATACCAGCCTGGTATGATAATCAGTTTTCCGCGAAACATTTTCTTCAGTGCATAAGCAGCGACAGCCTGGCTGTCCAAACCGCTGTCCGCAGATCCCGCACCAGCCCGTCTGTTAAAGCCGGTACGCACCGGACCAGGGCATAGTGCACAGACCCGGACACTGCTTTTTTCCAGACGCAGCTCCTCGTGAATCGCTTCGGTCAGGCGTTGGACATACGCTTTGGAGGCATAGTAAACGGACATCATCGGTCCTGGCAAAAAGGCGGCTATTGAAGATACATTCATAATTACGCCGTTGTCAGCTGCGACGAAATCCTTGAGAAACAGTTTGGTTAGAATGTGCAAAGCCCTGATATTGACATCGATCAGATTCAGTTCCGTAGCGAGATCTGTGTCTTTGAACGCCCCGTAGAGTCCGAAACCGGCGTTGTTAATCAGGATATCGACAGGCGTATTCTGCGCCATTTCATGAAGTTTATAGCAAGCTTCTTCCTGAGAAAGATCAGCGGGAAATAGGATTACATCTGTTGTCAGCTGCTGTTTTAGATCGACCAGAGCCGACTGATTGCGGGCTGCCAGGATCAGGTCATATCCCATTTTGCTGAGTTGAATTGCCATTTCACGGCCGATTCCGGAACTGGCTCCTGTAATTAATGCGCGCATTTTGACACCCCCTGTTTCTGATTGTTAATCATACCACGAGTGCTGCGGATTTACTCTATTTGCTCTGGTGATTTCGTTGTAAAACACAGGGGACATGTTACAATTAATTAAAAACGAAGCAGATGAGTATCCATGCAAGCTGGATTAAACGCGAGGTATTTCCAATGAACAAAAAACAGGATACGTTTGAAAATGTTCTCAATTCCATTGAGCGGGCAGCCACACTGCTGGGGTTGGAAAAAAGTGACTATGTTGCGCTGGAGTATCCGGAGCGTGAACTCAAAGTATCGATACCAATCCAGATGGATGATGGCCGGCTGGCCGTTTTTGAAGGATACCGGGTTCAGCACTCAACCTCCAGAGGTCCTGCTAAGGGCGGGATCCGGTTTCATCCCGAAGTTGATATAGACGAAGTTAAAGCGCTCGCCGCCTGGATGACTTTAAAATGTGCTGTCGTGAATATACCCTACGGCGGTGCCAAAGGTGCCGTTAAAGTGGATCCGCTCACACTTTCGAAAAAGGAGCTGGAGCGTCTGACGCGTCGCTATACCGGCATGATTCTGCCGCTGATCGGCCCGGAAAAAGATATTCCGGCACCGGACGTCGGTACCAATGCGGAGATCATGGGCTGGATCATGGACACGTACAGCATGTTTAAAGGGTATACGGTACCAGGTGTCGTAACCGGTAAGCCGATAGACATCGGTGGTTCTGTAGGGCGCAGCGAGGCGACCGGCAGAGGTGTCATGCTCATCACACGTGAAACGCTGCACCGGATGGGCAAGCCGATTCTCGGCACATCCGTCGCGATCCAGGGGATGGGCAGTGTTGGTGGTACAACAGCTCAACTGCTTGAGCAGGAAGGCTGCCGCGTTGTTGCTGTCAGCGATGTTTCAGGAGGCGTTTATAAACGCTCAGGGCTGAACATTGCAGAGATCCGAAGTTATTTAAATGATAAGCCCGGCAACCTGCTGAGCGGCTATTCGGCAGATGGGATCAAGCACATCACCAATGAGGGGCTGTTGACGATGGACGTTGACATCCTGATCCCGGCTGCACTGGAAAATCAGATTACGCTGGACATCGCGCCGCGGATCCGCGCCAGAGTTATTATTGAAGCGGCCAATGGTCCGACCACGCACGAAGCTGATACCATACTTGAAAAGCAGAATATTACCGTCGTGCCGGACATCCTGGTCAATGCCGGCGGTGTCGTTGTCTCCTATTTTGAATGGGTTCAGAATATCCAATCGTTGACCTGGGACGAAGAAGCGGTCAATCAGACGCTTGAACGCATCATGGTTCGCGCGTTTAACGCCGTATGGGAAGAGGCGGTCCGCAGCAACATTCCATTGAGGATGAGCGCGTACAAAATCGCATTGGACCGGATTGTCCGTGCCAAGCACACCCGGGGTGTTTTCCCGTAATAATGATCGGACACTGTCCTGAATTTCATTTCAATTGTGTTTCTGCGATGCTTCGCGTATAATGAAGTGCGCAGTGAGGCTTATGATCCCGACGGATTATGAAGAAATGAGGATCCTGCCCATGAATCTATTGTTACTCGCAACACAAGCCAATACACATCTGTTCAGCTTCTTTGAGGCAATCGAAACGGCACAGGCAATTGTCCTGATTCTCGGACTGGTTTTAATGGTCATTGAATTATTTATGCCTGGTTTCGGAATTGCCGGCGGTGCTGGTATTTTGCTGGTGATTCTGGGAATTGTGATGACTGCCCGTAATGCTTTTGAAGCAACGGTCATGGTAATTCTCCTGTTGATTCTGGCAGCGATCATGATTGTCCTGGTTTTGCGATCGGCAAAAAAGGGGAAATTATCGAAAAAAATGATCCTCTGGTCGTCTGCGCGAAAAGAAGACGGTTATCGTTCCACCGATGATCGCCATGACTTGACAGGACGTGAAGGCATCGCCATAACGACCCTGAGACCGTCAGGAATAGCTGATTTTGATGGCGAACGGCTTGATGTTGTTTCTGAAGGTGCTTATATTCCAGCCCAGGTGGCTGTCAAAATTATCCGGGTGGAAGGCCGTCGTATTGTCGTTCGCCCGACAGAAAAAGCTAGTAGTACACCCGATCCAAACCCGTCTCAGGACTAACGGTTTATCTTGAAAGGAGTTGCTCTAATGCCACCAGAAGTATTCACAACACTGGTTATCATCGCAGGAATTATCATTGTATTATCGGTCTTTTTCAGTTTCGTTCCCATCGGACTATGGATATCGGCAGCCGCCGCCGGCGTAAAGGTCGGTATCTTCAACCTGATCGGTATGCGTCTGCGCCGCGTTGTCCCGTCCCGGGTCGTTAATCCGATGATCAAAGCGACCAAAGCAGGATTGGACATCAGCATCAATAAACTTGAGGCGCATTTTCTGGCTGGTGGTAATGTCGACAAAGTTGTCGATGCCCTGATCGCCGCCCAGCGCGCTGAAATCGATCTCGGGTTCGAGCGGGCCGCGGCGATTGACCTGGCCGGCAGAAACGTACTGGAAGCGGTTCAGATGAGTGTTAACCCGAAGGTCATCGAGACTCCGCTGGTTGCCGCGATCGCTAAAGACGGTATTGAACTGAAGGCAAAAGCGCGGGTCACCGTTCGCGCAAATATCGACCGCCTGGTTGGCGGTGCTGGTGAGCAGACGATCATCGCCCGTGTTGGTGAAGGTATTGTGACGACGATCGGTTCAAGCTCCAGCCATAAGGATGTGCTTGAAAATCCGGATTTGATCTCCAGAACGGTTCTGGAAAAAGGGCTGGACTCCGGAACAGCTTTTGAAATTCTCTCGATTGACATCGCGGATGTCGACGTTGGCCGGAATATCGGGGCTCAACTCCAGACAGACCAGGCTGAAGCCGACAAACGAATTGCACAGGCTAAGGCTGAAGAGCGTCGTGCGATGGCTGTTGCCCGTGAACAGGAAATGAAAGCAGCTGTGATCGAAATGCGTTCAAAAGTTGTCGAAGCTGAAGCAGAGATCCCCAAAGCGATGTCTCAGGCTTTGCGTGAAGGTAAACTGGGCGTAATGGATTATTACAACATGCAGAATATTATCTCCGATACACAGATGCGTTCGTCGATTGCCGAGACCGAAAAGCCGGTGCAAAACCCGAACGAGTCTTAATGCGTGGCAGCCATTCGAAAGGCGTGACAGATCATGGTTAACCTGAACGATCGTCTCAATGAAATAATGAGACGGCTTGAAGCGGCAACTGCCGAAGCGAATCAGTCAGTTTATCAAACACAGCCTAAACCTGAAGCTTTCTATGACCGGGCGGAGGAAATGCCTGCATCTGCTGACGAGATAGCGGGGCCGGGAGATCTTGCCGAGACGATCCGCCAGCAGGAACAGATGCAAATCAGACAGGCGCGCGATCAGAGACCCTACGATATCAGAAACAGTGAAAAAACGAGTCGCCTTGTGAGCATCAAAGGTGATCAGCTGGTACAGGGAATCATATTGGCGGAAATTCTGGGAAAACCAGTTGCCAAACGCCGGTACAGAGGACGCCAGAGCTTCTGATGATGTGATCAAAAAACCGCAGGAATTAAACACTGCGGTTTTTTTCTGTCGTTTTTGGATGCTCAGATATGAATTGCTCAGATAAATGTTGCGTCTTGTCCGAACAGCTGGGCGGCCAGCTGCTTAATGATCTGACTATGATCCTGTTCTGGTTTTTCGATGATGACAATTTGCGACTGCTCTGGAGAAAAAGAGACAGGATCCAGTGAAATCTCCTGCCCGATGACATCAACGCGGACGGATCCGTCTTTCAGGCGTACAAGACCTTTAATGCGAGCGACATCACCTTGAAGCTGCCGAACAAACTGCAGCAGTCGTTCCTCGTTAATCACGTCGTTGATCTGCATCAGGTACGTAGCAGGCCGGCTTGACGGCGTGTTGAGGCTCGGCAGATTTCGTGCCAGCCTGGACCGGCGAAGCTGTGCCAGCTGATCTGGATTCACCTGACCGTGTGATACGGTGAGTGTCCGGGCGAGCGGATTGCGTTTACGTATCGTGGACTGAACCCGTTTAAGCTGCTCAGCGTCGACTAGATCTGCTTTGTTAATGACAATCAGCGAAGCTGCGAGAATCTGGCGGTTGATTGTCTCAAGACTTTGGCTCAAACGGCTGATATATTTTGCATCAACAACACAGATGGCACCCAGATAGCTAAAGGGATGGTTTGTCTGTGTTTTTAACTGGTCAATCAATGTTTCCATATTTGCGGGATCCGACAGGCCGGACCCTTCAACCAACAGGAAATCCAGATCGAGATCAACACTTTCAGCCAGACAGCTGACAAAGGTATGGGACAGGCACTGACAGAAGATTGACCCGTTATTCAGCTCCGTAATCCGGTAGCCCTTTTGTTTGAGCCAAGGCGCGTCGATACTGACTTGTCCAAACTCGTTGACGATGACACCGGCTGTAACCGGCTGCTGATTTGTCTGGTTCTGATTAATCAGCGCATGAAGCAAATAATTGACCACGGTTGTTTTACCGGAGCCAAGAAAGCCTGTAACGAGAATGATTTTTGTTTCTTTCATGGGGTTGTCTCCTTGTCTGGCGGACAGCCGTAATAGTTCTGCCAACCGTCGGCGATAATCGCGGCCATACTTGAGTGGATCAGTCCATTGGTTGCCAGAACACTGTCTTCGTGGACAAATCCCGGTGGATCGCCCTGCCAGTTGGTGATCTGTCCGCCGGCCTCCTGGAGAATCAAGGCGCCTGCAGCGTAGTCCCAAAGCTGCTGACAACGCTCAAAAAAGCCGTCAAGCCGGCCGGCGGCAACATGGGCGAGATCCAGTGCGGCTGAGCCGGAACGACGAAGTTCCAGAGATTGAAGGAAGATGGTCTCTGCCAGTTGAAAGGTCAAGTGAGCTTCGTGGCGATCATATGGATTGGTTCCGAAACCGATCAGGCTGTCAGACAGTTGACTGACCTGACTGACGTGAATCTGTTCACCGTTGAGAAAAGCACCTTGACCGGAGCAGGCGTAAAAGAGCTCATTGAGATACGGGTTATAGATCCAGGCCATCAGCGCTCTGTTTTGTTGTGTCAAAGCCAGGGAAATGGCAGATTGCTGGTAATGGTGCATGAAGTTGGTTGTCCCGTCTATGGGATCGAGAATCCACACCGGCTGGTTACCGGCATCGGGCTGAATATCTTTCTCCTCGGCGATGACCGGAAATTGGGGTGTTAACTGCTGCAAACCTGTCAGAATCTCCTGCTGAACCGCGTAATCGACGGCTGTGACATAATTCGCTGCGCTTTTTCTCTCTCGCGGAATGAATCCGTTTGATGCTGACAGCATCTGTTTGCCGGCCTGACGCAGAAGGATGTCCACTTTCTCCGACAGCCAGTCTCGTTTTATCATTAATTGTTCTAATGTATCGTTTCGCATAGACACCTCTTCATTACATGCTGATTGAGTCGAATCTATCCTATCATGCAGCCATTTCATTCGCAACGCGGGCAAAAGGTTTGGTCTGTCCTGCTCTTTTTACTCAGACATCGAGAAGCCATAACGATCGTGCTTAACATTTCAACACCAAACTGCGAAGCCGGCGTCTCGTGTGACGTCTGTTACTGCATGTGAAATTTTTTTGCCATATAATCAAACCAATATGAGCTGGTAATGCGTGCCGGCTCGATCCTTCAGGATTAATTTGAAAGGACGTGATCGGATGAAAACGATTTATACGACCACAGTTGTCAATACAGGCGGCCGCGCAGGTGGCCGGTCAGAAGCCAGTGACGGATCCTTTTCTGTCGCCATTGCACCGCCCGGCGTAAACAGCGGAAAAGGCGAAAAAGCAACCAATCCCGAGCAGCTTTTTGCTGCAGGCTACAGTGCCTGCTTTAACGGAGCGCTGGCTGCGGCCCTACGCAATGAAAAAATCAAATACAAAGAAGCGAATGTAACGGCGACCGTCCATCTTCGTCAGGATGATCAGACCGGCTACTCTATCGCAGTTGACCTGACCGTTAAAATTGACGATTTCTCACGGGAAGACAATCAGAAGTTCGCAGATCTGGCACATCAGATTTGCCCCTATTCAAAAGCCGTTCAAGGCAACATTGACGTAACGGTACAGGGACTCTGATTAATAAAAGACATGACGAATAAAGGCCGGGGTGTTATCATGGTTTCGACTTATCTTTAATCTGGAGGTCGAAACACATGGAAAAGAGATACCCCGGCACTATTCTGGCAACGGCCTGCGTCCCCTGGACGGAATCTTATGAGATCGATGAGCCAGTCTTTATTGCTGGTGTCAGAAAGCTGCTTGATCAGAATCTGCGCCACATCTACCTGTTCGGTACTGCCGGAGAAGGTTATGCGGTCAGCGACAGGCAGTATCAACGTCTGGTCACATTGTTTGTTCAAGCCATGGATCGGCCGGACTGCCAGCCGATGATCGGCCTGATCTCCTTATCTTTTGAGACGATGAAAGAACGGCTCGCATTTGCCTATGCGCAAGGTATACGCGACTATATGTTCGCGTTTCCAGCCTGGGGAGCCCTGCAGGATGATGAGCTTGACCTGTTCTTGCACGATCTGCTGGATCCTTATCCTGACTGTCGCTTTCTCCACTATAACAACGTACGGAGCAAACGCCTGCTGTCGGCAAAGGAATACGAGGTGCTGGCAGAAACGTTCCCCAATCTGGCCGGTGCAAAATACAGTACCGGTGATCTGTCTGTCATCTTGTCACTGGCCGCTAACCCATCGCCGCTTCGCTTTTTTCTGACCGAAACAGGTTTCAGCTACGGCAGCCAGATCGGTGATTTTGGTCTATTGCTGTCGATCGGCAACTGCAATCTGCCGCAAGCCTGGCGCTATTACGAAGCGTGCCTTGCCCATCAGACAGAAGCTGTCATCCGGATGCAGCAGGAACTGTCTGAAATGACGCAAAAACTCAAAGCGGTTGTTGGACCAGGGATCAAGATTGACGGCAGCTATGACAAAATATTCTCTAAGATTCAGGACCCTGCGTTCCCGCTGCGGTTGCTGCCCCCGTATATCGGAACGACCGATGAGGCTTATCAGGCGTTTTGCGCCTATCTGAGAAAAGAACAACCCGCATGGATTGACGCCTGACGCGTCATCCAGACGGGCTGATTCATCTGCTCAATGGGTTGATTTTATTTGTTTTCAGGGTTTTTGCGAACCGTGATGGTGCACTGTGCCTTGTCTGTCCGTGACAGATCGATATCATACGTAAAACCCAGCGGTTCAAGAACCCTGCGATACAAGACATCGCAGTGTTCGCAGTAGTCCGGATAGGGTTCCATCTGGGTCAATTCCAGTAACCGTCCTTTGGAAGGACAGGCCTGCATATCAATTTCAAAAAAGCCGTTTTCTTCATCAAGCGTCATGACAAAGGTGGCGGCTTCTTCGTTGAGTGCCAGGCTCCAGTATTCATAACAGCCGCGCAGACCTTTTTGTGTGGCGAGATCGCGCAGATTGTCCAGGTAATTGTCGGATAAATATTCCCAGAACGTGACAACAGCCTTTTTACCTGCGAGCTGGTCAAGAAAGCTGAAGTAGGCGCTGTAGGCAGGAATGAATTCTGTGCAGGAGATCATCGCTGGTCCCTCCTCTCAAATCGCTGGATGCAGGCTCCGGTCGATGCATCATAATCAATCAGCCTGGCTTGATAAGGTGTTCCGTCGCAAATCGCTTCATTAACCACTTCGTGGGTCAGGTGGAACAGTGGCGAAACAACGTCTCCGGAGGCCTGGATATGTGCCAGCGCCGGGCAGCGTCTGACTTTGATGTCCAGCTGCTGACCATCGTCTGACGGCTCGATCAAGACATCACCGCCCTCGATGGCATAAATCGATTCGAAATGTTTTTGCAGCGGATCAAGTCCCTGCTCCTGAATAGCCAGTCTCAGTGGTGAATAAAAATCTCGCGCAAATGTACGGAGATAATCACGAACCGCCTGTTCGCCGAAATTCTTCTCCAGATAAATCAATGCCTGGTTAAGTGCTTTGTGGAAATCCTTGTGCAGGTAGACATTATCTTCTGCCCGCCGTTCCATCCTCAGTACGCCCATCGCCATCACCTCTTATCAGATAAATTTTTGATAAACCAAACACAGATGGTTTGATTTCAACATATCCTGATAGCCAGTAAATGTCAAGATAGTTAAAACGTTATAATTATTGCACAGCCATCTGAAAACCAGCCGGTTCAAAACGGATAAACCGGCTGAAAGTGCTATAGAATACCTGTTGCAGATGATAACAGACTGGTGAAAAAGACTTGACGAAACTAACGAACTTGCGTATCCTGAAACTGGAAATTAAAACGGTTTAAAACCGGATGAAACAGAGGCTGTCCATGGGCGGTTATGCCAAAGTGACAATCAAAGATGTGGCTACAAAAGTCGGTGTATCCGTAGCAACCGTCTCGCTGGTTATCAGCGGCAGTCCGAAAGTCGCAGCCAAAACCCGCCGAAAAGTACTGACAGCGATCGATGAACTCCAGTACATCCCCAATCAGAACGCAGCGTCTTTGCGTAAACAAAACAGAGACGTGTTTGCTGCGCTGATTCCTGACCTCAATAATCCTTTCTATCTGTCTATTGTTCGCGGTTTAAAAGACCGCTGCAGCCGACAGGGAATTGTGCTGCACATATCCGAAACACGTCATGATTATGACATCGAAAAAGCCGAACTGCACTTTTTGAGAGGGGTTCAGACATCCGGATATGTGTTTATCGGAACGGTTCTTGATGACGATCTGATCGATTCCCTGACCCATTGCCGCGTTGTGACAATCGATAAGGTCTACGGTCAGAAAGACCGCTATCCGCAGATTCTCTTCAATAATGCCGCCTGCATGGAACAGGCCGTTACCTATCTGGTCAGCCAGGGTTGCCGGGATATCTGGTACATCACGCCGCCCATCTGGACACACAGCCAGCAGGAACGGCTGAGAGGATATCAGCAGGCCATGCATCAGGCGCAGCTGCCGTACAGCGAAAAGGTCTGTATTTCATATGACAGCCAGATGAACATGATGGAAGCCGGCTACATCCAGATGAAACAAATCCTGGCCAATCATCAACCGGACGCTGTGATCGCCGCATCCGATTTATATGCAATCGGCGTTATGAGGGCCGCCCGCGAACAAAATCTAAAGATGCCGGAGGAATTGTCAATTGTCGGTTTTGACAATACACTCTACGGTCAGTACAGCCATCCGCCGCTGACCACGTTCAGCCTGCCGCTGAAACGGATGGGCGAAATGGCTTATGAACTGCTGACACAGGACAGCAGCCATTCGGCAGGAAAGATGTATGTCACCGCTGATTTCATTATTCGAGACAGCGTCAGACAATAAACAATCAATCAGGAGGAACACACACATGCTGCAAGAAGGTTATTACACCGCATTGGGAACACCGCTGGACGAGAATGGCCGGTTTATTCCGGAAAGCTTTGCCAGGCAAGTAGATGATCAAATCCAGTTTAACGCATCAGGATTGCTGATCATGGGATCGATGGGCCTGGGCGTCTACGTGCGTCAGGAGGATTATGTTTCAGTTGCCCGAACCGGTATTGAAGCGGCCGCAAAGAGATGCCCGGTTTTTGTCGGCGCGACAGACACCTGCATCGGACGTGTTTGTGACCGAATAGACGCTTTGAAGGGGCTGGACATTGACGGTATTGTCATGACTGCACCCTACTATCATACCGTGACGGACAAAGAGCTGATTAAATTTTACAGCACCGTCGCAAACCATTCACCCTATCCGGTTTATCTGTATGACCTGCCGGTCGCTGCCCGCAATAAAGTGACGATTGAGACGATGAAAGGCCTGCGGGCTGTCAGCAATATCAAGGGGATCAAGACGGCCGATATCGAACTGGCACATTGGCTCCAGGGACAAGTGGCGGAAAAAACCTTTGCAGAAGACTTTCGGGTTCTTTACAGCGGCCTTGATACATTCGATACCGCATACGCAGACGGCGTGAAACGCAATCTGGACGGTATGTTTGCCTGCACCGGCAAAATTGCCCAGAAGATGTATCAGCAACTGTCCGAAGGAGATTTGGCAGCCGGTTCTGAGCGCCTGAAGGAAATCATCGGACTGAGAGATGTATTTGCATCTGAATTGATTCTGCCGTCCTTTACCTATGCGATGAATCTGCTCGGTTACCAGGGGTATTTCCATCAGGATTATTTTGAAATGCCCAGTCCTGAACAGAAAGAGAGAGTCAAATCATACATGGAGCGATATGACCTGATCTGATTCCGGTCTAACGCTGGAATCGGAAATCACATCAGCCTGCCACAGTGTCTGTGGTAGAATGATGGTATAGACAGTCATCGGATGGTTGGAGAGACATGAACATGAACATGATCGGCATTGATCTGGGAACCACTGGCTGTAAAAGCATGATTTTCAACGATCAGGGCGAGATTCTGGCTGAGCGATATGCTGAGTATGAACTGGATCACACCTCTGAAGGATATATTGAACAGGATGCTGAAATCTGGTGGATACTGGTTCAGCAGGTCATCCGCGAATGTGTCTCGGAAGCAGGCGCGAATGCTGCCCGGGATGTCCGCGGCGTCAGCGTCAGTTCCCAGGGCATCTCGTTTGTCCCCGTTGATGAATCAGGTCACACGCTGGCACCCGCGATCAGCTGGCTGGACAACCGGTCTGTCGAGCAGACCCGCCAAATCCGGCAGTTTTTTTCAGAATCCGAAATCTTCACACGAACCGGCAAGCGAATCAGCCCTGCTTACACCTTGCCGAAACTTATGTGGCTGAAACAGCATAAACCATCCGTTTACAACAAGGCGACGAGATTTTTACTGCCGCTTGATTTTATCACGGAGCGGCTGACCGGTGTGGTCTGTACGGATTATGCGATGGCCTCTGGTACGATGGCTTTCAATATCCGGACAGGCCAGTGGGATGATCTGATTCTGCAGACCTGCGGCATTGATCGTCAGAAGCTGCCGCCGGTAGCTGTAACCGGCAGCCGTGTCGGAACCCTGAAACCAGCAGTTGCCCGATCGCTGGGGCTGCCTGATTCCGTTGCTGTTTTTCTTGGGACACAGGACCAGAAATGCGCAGCACTGGCGGCTGGTATTGAGCCCGGCGTGGCGACCATTTCCCTCGGTACAGCGAGCGCGATCACGACGATGAGCCATCACCCGATCCTTGATCAGGCGATGCGAATCCCCTGCTTTGCCC
>Ga0123335_1004523_pt1 | contig 17933 bp, 14 predicted proteins | sample BiotimSIPDNA_2_FD_89707 | JGI IMG/M metagenome (GOLD analysis project Ga0123335, IMG submission 89707) | Anaerobic biogas reactor microbial communites from Washington, USA - Biogas_R2 time_0 SIP DNA | ecosystem: Engineered > Bioreactor > Anaerobic > Unclassified | place: Washington, USA...
TCAAAATTCTTCAATCTCAGGCTGTTTGTCACAACAAAAATACTGCTCAATGACATCGCACCGGCGGCAAACATGGGATGTAAAAACCCTGCTGCAGCAACCGGAATCAGGATGATATTGTAAATAAACGCCCAAAACAGGTTCTGTCTGATCGCCCTTAGAGTGCGCTTGGAAAGTCTAACAGCCTGCGAAATCGAAAGTGGATCACCGCTGATGACAACAACCGACGCCGATGCAATCGCCACATCGGTACCAGTGCCGATGGCGATACCGCTGTCAGCCTGGGTGAGGGCAGGCGCGTCGTTAATGCCGTCCCCAACCATTGCAACCTTGCGACCCTTGTCCTGCTCTTGCTTGATAATTCCGGTCTTATCACCCGGAAGAAGGTCGGCAAAAACTTCCGTAATGCCAGCCTGGTTTCCGATCGCCTCGGCTGTTATGCGGTTGTCGCCGGTGAGCATGCCTGTGTACAAGCCTGCTTTTTGGAGCTCAGCCACAGCCTGTTTCGAGGTTGGTTTGAGTGCATCGGTGATACCGAACAAACCTTCAATCTCGTTATCGATGACAATCAACACAACAGTTTTGGCTTCTGCTTCCAGCGCTCTCATCTTTTGCATGATACCGTCGGGGATCTCTATCTTTTGTGAGGTAATAAAGCGACTGTTTCCAACCACGACTGTCTTCCCATCGATTGTTGCTCGAATTCCTTTGCCCGGATAGTTGCGGAACGATCCCAATGCTTGTAATTTGAGATTGCGCATAGTTGCCTCGGCAACAATCGCATCTGCCAGGGGGTGTTCACTGCCGCTTTCTGCAGAAGCAGCCAGGTTGAGCAGGTCTTCTTCGCTAAACCGGTCTGAGAGTGGTTTGATATCAGTCAGCTGTGGTCTGCCAACAGTAAGGGTGCCGGTTTTGTCAAACAAGATCGTGTCCGCTCCGCCAGTTGCTTCCAACGCTTCTCCTGATTTGAAGAGGATGCCAAGTTCGGAGGCTCTTCCTGTTCCGGTCATTACGGCGGTAGGGGTTGCCAAACCCATGGCGCATGGGCAGGCAATCACCAACACTGCTACAGTATTGATGATGGCGTTTGCCAGCGGAGTGATCGTGCCGTGCATGGCGTGACTTTCAGGAGAAGGAATCACGAAATACCACAAAATAAAAGTTAAAACGGCAACACCAATCACAATAGGTACAAAAACAGCCGATATCTTGTCTGCAAGCTGCTGGATAGGAGCTTTGCTTGTTTGAGCATCTTCAACCATTTTAATGATCTGGCTGAGGAAGGTATCCCGACCAACTTTTGTGGCTTTAAAAACGATTCGTCCGTTCTTGTTCAGAGTCGCACCAAAAACCTCGTCGCCGGGGTTTTTGTCAATCGGTTTCGATTCCCCGGTCAGCATACTCTCGTCCATGCTGGATTGTCCTTCAACAACAATGCCATCTGTGGGCAGTTTTTCGCCCGGGCGGACCACGACCATGTCGCCGGGAACAAGGTCACCAGAGTCGATCTCAACTTCCTGTCCATCCCGCAGGATGCGTGCTTTGGTAGGTTTGAGGCTGAGCAGATTCTTGATCGAATCGCCTGCGCCGGATTTTGCCTTTGTTTCCAGGTATTTTCCGAGCCTAACCAGAGTGATGATAGTGGCTGAGGTCTCAAAGTAAACCATCCCAGGCAGCATTCCAAACATTACCAGGATTGAGAAAAAGTAAGCAACAGACGTGCCCAGCGCGACCAGGACGTCCATGTTTGCAGATCTATTCTTTAGAGCCTTCCAGGCGTTAACATAATAGGAGCGCCCCACATAAAATTGTACAGGTGTCGCCAGGGCGAAAAGCACCCAATTCAACCAGGGTGCCTCACTTATAAAGCTTGGCAACAAGCCAAATTCACTGCCCATTTGCAAGATAAAGATCGGGATTGTCAACGCCAGTGAGATAAAAAGCAGCCGCTTTTGCTCCATAATTGCTTTTTGACGCGCTTTCGACTCGGGATCGTCAAGATCGCGATCAGTCAAAATCGGACTGAAGCCAGCTTTTGTGACCAGTTCCATGATTTCGTTGACATTCGTGATCGTAGGAACATAGACAAGGTTCAGCTTTTCTGCAACTGGATTAGCCTGGCTCGAAATGATGCCCGGCTTGTTTTCCAATGCTTTCTCAATGCGTGCAGCATTGACCGGGTCACTCAATTCCGGAATCGAAAGAACTGCCTCTCCGGTTGCTACATCGTAACCGGCGTTTTGAACGCTTTGAACCAGGTTGTTTAGTTCTGCCTTACTGCCGTCGAATGTGACCGCAACGCGTTCTGACGAGAGATTAACCAACGCCTCATCCACCCCATCCGTTCGTTTTAAAGCGCGTTCAACACTAACTGCGCAGTTGGCACAGGTCATCCCCAGTATGGGCAGATTAACGTGTTCTTTTTCGCTCATACAGTCGCCGGATATCCAATCGACTCCAAAGCCTGGCGAATGGTTTGATCATCGGCAGGGGCTTCAAAATCCACGGTAAGGCTCAGTGAAACAAGGTCAGCCTCAGCGAAATCGACACCTTCGATTGCGAGGATTGCTTGCTGAATTCGGTTGACACAATGCATACAGCTGATGTTTGGGATAGAATAGGTTTTTGTTTCCATTATTCTCCTTATTATTTGTTTTAGTTTATTATTAAGACCGATTATATAAAATCTATAAGTAAAATGCAATTAACTGTGAAAAAACACCTGAATCAACTACCTTCTGCTTTTATTCTTGATATGGACGGCACCTTTTTTTTGGGCGATGCACTTCTGCCAGGTGCGCTCGAACTTCTCGATTGGTTTAATAAAAATAAGATCAAATTTACCTTTCTGACAAACAACACTTCTCGTGGTGAGCTGGAGTATGTTGCCAAACTCACCGCCCTGGGGGTAAAGCAAGAAGATGTCCATATCTATACCGCCGGAGATGCAACCATTGCATACCTGAAAAGCAACTTCCCAGGCAAAAAAGTCTTCCTTGTGGGCACCGAAAGTCTGAAGCGCAATTTTCTTGACGGGGGAATTGACCTTGTGGAGGATGACCCCGATGTGCTCGTGTTGAGCTATGACACGGAGCTCACCTACCAAAAACTGGTCGATTTTTGTCTCGGTCTGCGGCGCGGTCTTCCTTATCTTGCCACACACCCGGACTTAAATTGCCCATCTCCGATCGGACCGCTGCCGGATATCGGTTCGTTTATGGCTTTGATTGAAACAAGCACAGGCAGACTGCCAGATGTCATTTTGGGCAAACCGAATCCGGGCATTGTTGTGGAGCTTGCCCGGAAATGGAGCCTGGATGTGGGCGAGATGATGATGGTTGGAGACCGGCTCTATACCGACATTGCCCTGGGGCAGACTTCCGGGGTGAAAACCGCCCTTGTGCTCAGCGGTGAGACTAAACGGCAAGATTTGGCAAACTCGAATTATCAACCGGACCTGGTTTGTGAAAACCTGGTGGGCCTTTTAAGATTTTTAACTGAATTATCAACGGAGGAGAAAATAATATGACTAATTTAGGTGGTGTTTTTGGAGCAATTGGGTTGATCAGCATTTTTTATCTGGCTTTACGCCCTATTTTGGAGGCTGTGGTTGGGCAATTTCGTAAGCAAGGCAAAACAACACCGAGCCTGCTCAAAAAAGCCTACCGATTTGTAACAAAGACCCATCGCTATGCCGGATTGGTGGCATTAGCTGCGATCGCGCTTCATTTTGTGCTGCAATTCCTTCACTATGGCTATGTTCCAGCTGCAGGATTGGCAGCCGGGCTGCTTCTGGTAATCCAGACCATATTGGGTATCGGGCTGACCAGGCAGACCGACAAAAATCGCCGCAGCAAGATGGCGAAAATGCACCGGGTCTTGGGAAGCTTACTTGTAATTGCGGCTTTGGTCCACCGTATTGTGCAGAAATAAAGAATTAAAAGCATACCAGGGCTGCAAACTACCCTCGCATTTATGCATGGATCTACCAACATAATAAATTGGCAGGAAAACCAAATTTAATTCTTGACGCTAACAACCTGACCTTTGTTCTGTCTTTTCATTGATGACGATAAAGGTCAGAAAGACTTTAAGCATATGGATGGGGATCCGAAACCAGGCTGCAGAATCGTGTTCTAAACAGGTATAATTTAAACCGTCCCGGAATCGAGGAGGAATATCGTATGAACACACTTTATTATGGGGATAATCTCGATATATTGCAGCGCTACATCAAAGATGAAAGTGTGGACCTGGTTTACCTGGACCCACCTTTTAATTCAAACGCAACTTACAACGTCTTGTTTGCCCAGAAAGACGGCAAGCAATCCAGCGCACAGATACAAGCTTTTGAAGATACCTGGCAGTGGGATGAAATTGCCATCCACACTTATACAAGCGAGGTCGAGAAGGGTGGGGCGATTGCCGATGCGTTAAGAGCGTTTTACCTGATTCTTGGCGACAGCAATATGATGGCTTATCTCACGATGATGGCTCCTCGATTGAAAGAGTTGCGTCGTGTTTTGAAACCGACCGGGAGTCTTTATTTACATTGTGATCCGACAGCCAGTCATTATTTGAAGGTGTTATTGGATATGGTTTTTGGGGTCGAGAATTTCAGAAATGAAATTGTTTGGAAAAGACAAAGTGCCCACAGCGACTCCAGAGGGTATGGTTCTGTGCACGACATTCTCCTGTTTTATGTGAAGAGCAATAAGTTTAACTGGAATAGAATTTTTCAAGAATACGATGAATCTTATGTGGACCAATACTATAGATATGAAGACCCTGACGGAAGGAAATGGATGTCCGATAATCTCAGTGCGGCTGGACTTTCTGGAGGGGGATATGATTATGAATGGAACGGTGTTCTAAGAACATGGAGATGTCCGATTCAAACAATGGAAGCCTATGAAAAAGAAAACCGTCTTTATTACACAAAAAATGGTATTCCAAGAATAAAAAGATATCTCGATGAATCAAAAGGTTTGCCAGCCCAAGATTTATGGAATGACATCCAGTCTTTGAGATCGTGGCATGCTGAGCGATTAGGATATCCAACTCAAAAACCTCAAGCACTGCTGGAACGGATTATTAATGCTTCAACTAACCTGGGTGATGTCGTTTTAGACCCCTTTTGCGGTTGTGGGACAGCGGTTGCTGCTGCTGAGGCGTTGGGGCGAAAGTGGATTGGGATCGATATTACCCACCTCGCCATCGGTTTGGTCAAACGAAGGATGGAAGATACCTTTGGTGATGCTCTGGAATATGAAGTGATCGGTGAGCCGACTACCGTTGATGGCGCGCGCACGCTGGCAGAGCAGGATAAATACCAGTTCCAATGGTGGGCGCTCGGATTGGTGGGGGCGAGACCGGCTGATCAGAAAAAAGGCGCAGACAGGGGCATTGACGGCAGGCTTTACTTCCATGACGGCAATGCCACAGAAACCAGGCAGGTGGTGCTCTCGGTTAAAGGCGGACAACATATGAATGTTAGCCACATTCGTGATCTCATCGGTGTTTTGGATAGAGAAAAGGCGGATATTGGAGTCTATATTTGTCTTGAAGAGCCTACCAAACCAATGCGTGCCGAAGCAGCACAGGCAGGTTTTTATCATTCTGAAGTGTGGAACCGGGATTATCCCAGGGTGCAAATCCTGACGATCTCCGATCTTTTGCATGGAAGGCAAATTGACATGCCTCCTATTCAACAGGTGAACAAAACTTACAAACGCGCCCGCAGGCAAACGCCTTCAGCCGGCGAACAAATAGGGTTGGATTTATAGAATCAAATTCCCTGACAAAGAATTTATTGGTTTCCAACATTGAATCTGTTGTCTGATAATTTGCGTTCTTTTACTATAAAACCAAGCAAATCGTTGGTTTTATAGTAAACTTCTGATGTTTATTTAAAGCCATGATTAAATTGAAATTTCAGAGTCGCAATCTTCACCCTGCATTTTAGAGAAATGACAGAAAACCATGTGAAAAGATTGTAGTTTTTTTTAGAGGTGGACAGTGAGCGAAAACAGACAATCAGACAGCAATAATAACCAACTTAAGTTATCAATCATCATACCGGTTTATAACGAAGAGAAGACCCTTCCGGTTATTCTGGATAAAGTGTTATCTTCCTTGCCTGATGTCTACGAAATAATTGCTGTTGATGATGCCTCTTCTGATAATAGTCGTCAAATCCTACGTGAACTATCTTCAGAAATTTCTGCACTGAAGCCGCTTTTTCACACCAGGAACGGCGGCAAAACTGCTGCCCTGCGTACGGGAATTTCTGCCAGTTCGGGTGATATTGTTATCGTTCAGGATGCCGATCTTGAATATGAACCTGCGGATATCCCGATCTTGATTTCGCAATTTTCAGATTCAAATGTTGATGCTGTCTATGGGTCACGCTTTGCAAATTTGAACAAAGAAGGAGCTCGCTATACTCAACATTACCTTGCCAATCGCTTTCTCACAAGCCTGTCAAACCTGTTTACTGGATACAAATTGACTGATATGGAGACATGTTATAAAGCAGTCCGGGGTGATTTGTTGCGGGAAATGGAAATACATTCAGAGCGTTTTGGATTTGAGGTTGAAGTTACCAATTACCTGGCAAAAAAGCATGCTACTTTGCGCGAAATACCGATCTCATATAAGGGCCGCAGTTACAGCGAAGGTAAAAAAATTGGTTTCAAAGACGGAGTGATGGCAATTTGGTATATCGTAAAATATCACTTTAGCGAATAGCGTTCACGGAATGGTTCGAAAACCATCTAAAATATTGTCCGACCTCATTTCAACATTTCGGTCCCCACCAACTGCACAAGGGAATGGCTCATACCAACATGAATTGTATTCCTGGGCACATAACATCGTAAAATTTTTGAATTCACAAGTTTGAGTTGACCATTCCGGGTATTCACGTGGGGAAACGATAACAGCTTTTATTGAATCGATCCTTTGGCTGATTGCACCAGGGCTGACAGATCGATAAGAGAAAATGCTAACGATGACCAGGCACCCAAGAATAGAAACAACTGTGAGGACTTTTTTGTTGATGGGATAATGCCCTGCCATCCATGTGATCAGCAATGCGGTGCCAATCGCAATGGTCGCAAGGAGAAATCCATACCCAAAACGAACCGCTGGTGCTGAAATGAACCAGAAAAGAATTCCCAACAGACTTGAAGCAAATAAATAAAGCATAAATGCATTCTTTTTGAGATGGTCTCTCCAGGTCTTGTTTGATAACAGAGCGAGCATAATAATAGGTAGCAGAATATTGCAACCGATTAATGCTTTATGCTTCAGGCTCAAGTCAAGGAGCCATTCTCTACTCCAGGCTTTGAAAGACAAAGATTGATACCGCTCGATACTTGAATTAGGCAAAGTGGCAAACCAACGGATAACTTCACTCTCTCGTTTTACAATTTCAGCAGGTATGCGCCAATCAAAATTGATTGGAGAAAATGTTAACCCCGGATAAACCAGGTAACCGGTCAAAACAACATTCCTTGCCAGGAAGGGGAGAATAATTGTCAGAGCTGTCAATAATGAGGTCCAGAACATTTTGGTTTGCTTGAATTTAAAAATATTGAAAATAAAAGGCAAAGCCAATAAAAATATCGGTATCGCACTTAACTTCACGGTTAAGCAGAAGGCAACAAGCGCAAATAGTATCAGCACTCCTGGATTCTTGTCGCCAGAGCGTTCCTCGAATAACTTGATCGCTTCACACATTGTTATCCCAACCAGAATTGCTGCTGGTATATCAGTGCCGGGGGAAGACGCCTGATCAAGCATGAATAAAGTCATACCAAGCAAGAATATTATTTTTACATAATCACTGATAGCGCTGGTTTTGTTCAGTATATTCTGTAAACCACCAAGAAAATAAACCGTGGCAGCCAGCATCAGGTAACCGGTCATGAAATGAAATGACTGACCGCCCAGGAAGGAAAAACTAAAGATGGCGTTCACTATCATCCAACTTGAGTTGTAACCCAGGCGCTGATGAATATTTGCCAACCCCGGAATAGCCCGGTAGGTTTCAATCCAACGAATCGCTTGTGCGTGATAGATGCCTGTGTCGGGATTTTTTGCGGTTGTGCTGGTTGTATACAAAAGGAGAACAAAAGTAATCAGCAAAACTGCTGATAGGATCAAAGTGTGAGATCTGTTTTCGGATGTATTTGTTTTGGATTGTCTGTATGGTTTCATAAAATTTGTTGCCACTGATGAAACGACCAGCACAACAACCTGAAACTCCCAGTTTATCCTCCAGAAAAGTGAGAAGATAGAAGCCACGGTAGCAAGCGCAATGATACCGAGAATAGACGTTATTGGGATCGGAATTTTTGTTTGATCAAGATTTATGGTTTTTCCAAGAATTAGTAAGAACAGATAGCCCCAGCAATATGTGACAATGAAGACATAAATGAAAGCGAAAAAAATAATTAGCATATTATCTTTTCTTTATTACAGACACTAAAGACATTTAGATAATAAAAAGAGGCGACGATGGGAATTGAACCCATGATGAGAGTTTTGCAGACTCCTGCCTTACCACTTGGCCACGTCGCCTAAAAATAAGACTGATAACTTCAGCTATCAGTCTCGAAGAGCGGGCGATGAGGCTCGAACTCACGACCTTCTCCTTGGCAAGGAGACGTTCTACCAATTGAACTACACCCGCAAGCGCCACGTCATTGTGTTCTGTTGCTGACGTAGCCGAGATTTTAACATACCTATTTTCAAATGTCAAACAAAACCCGGCCTGTTTCGGAAATGGCTTTGCAAGATTTTCCTCAACATGCTGCGCCCCAATGATATCATTAATCAGGCACTCACTGATAACTTGCTGACAGTATCAAAGTCTTAATAAATTATTGGCAGCATGCTCTGACAACGGATGAAGGAGAATTAACTTGGATAACACCCAAAAATTCAGCGGTAAAGCGGAGGTCTATCGACAATCCCGACTATCTTACTCTCCTATAATGTTTGTCTGTTTGCGAGACCAATTTGGGGTTACCCCTGGCTGATCTGGAAGCGTTGTTCGATCAGTTTGCGATCGATGGTGTGATTATCGAAGCGCAGGAAACGGTGTTGTATTTTAAAGCAGAAACTGGGTTTGGAAATTTGGAACCGCAACCTTCTCATATGACATAAACTGAAATTGGTAAAAACCCAGGGGATTACAGTTGGAATAAGTTTAGAAAGAAGCCTTTGCCTGGTCTTTTCGGGTAATGCGGAGGATGCTTATCTTGGTGGGATGGTTGAAGGGCGTGGGGTCGGCTGGTGGTGCGTTTCGAATACTGGAAGGATAACCAGTTATGTCAGGCGGGATTTCGATAATCTGATCAAGAGACAAATAGCCTGACTGGCTCATCTGACTGATTTCATCGATTACCTGGCTGCCTGGAACAAAAAGAGAATTGTTGATCACCACCATTCTGCCTTCGTGTGCCACCAGCGGACGAGCCTTGTTGATCAGAGAGATGTTTGCACTTTGCAAATCTACAGCGCCGAAACGGGAGTGAGAAAAGAAAGGCGCGTCAACGATCACGATATCAAAAAGAGCTTGGGAATGCTTGAGCCTGGAAACAGCCTTGAAATAATCGTTCTTCCATATCCTCATTGTGTCAGGGTAGCGGTTGAGTTTCTGCGACCGTTCAACCAGGGCTAAAAAATCACCGCTTGAATCAGTTTGAAGAACCTCAACAGCCTCTCCAGCCAGGGCAGCGATCCCCAGTGAACCGGTGTAGGCAAAGAAATTCGCCACTCGTTTTCCCTGTGAATTCTGTCGCAGCCATGTGCGCAGATTCCTGGTATCAAGGTAAAAGCTATCGTCCTGGTTCAGGCGAAGGTCGAGAGCATAGCGGACGTTATGTTCGCTTATCTCAGCAGGCAAGGTCTGTCCGTGTAAAAAACGTCCTTTTCTTTCTTCAGGGTCATCCGAATGGCGGGTTTTGAGCAAAATCGAGTCAATTTCCGGAATTTCATTCGTCAAGATTTGGACAATTTGATCAACGGAATCTTTTTGGCTTTCCGGCTGACGATTATGGTTTTTTATCACAATCGAATTCGCATAGCGATCGATCACCAGACCTGGCAGCTCTTCAAAGAAACCATTGACCAGGCGGTAAGCTTCACAATCTACCAACGATTTATCTTCCTTGCGCAGCTGAAAACATAAGCGCAGCCTGGCTGTCAGTTCATCTTGATTCATGTTTCAATTGTAGTACGAAAAAACCGTTCTTTCCAGCTGAATATAAATTTTCAACTGCGGTTTTGTGACTTCTACAACGAGAAATTTCAGATAAAAATCGATATAATGGTAGCAATCTATTTGCTGGAGTCATTAATGACCGAAATTCTTGAAAATCTTAATCCTTATTTACAAGCCCTGATTGCCACTTTATTCACCTGGGGGATGACCGCCCTTGGTTCTGCTGTGGTTTTTTTGGGCAAAAAGGTTAATCAAAAACTGCTGGACGGTATGCTCGGATTTGCCTCCGGGGTGATGATAGCCGCCAGTTTCTTCTCGTTGTTAGCTCCGGCTGTGGAGCTGGCTGAAGGCGGACCAGTGCCCGCCTGGGTTCCGGCTGTTGTCGGCTTTTTGTTTGGCGGTGGTTTCTTGTATGCAGTTGACAAAGTGCTCCCGCACCTTCACCGAGGTGAAAAAAGCCCGGAAGGGGTCAAAAGTACATGGCAGCGCAGCGTTTTACTGGTCCTGGCGATCACGCTCCACAATATCCCTGAAGGACTGGCAGTTGGGGTTGGTTTCGGTGTGGCGGGTGCAGGGCTCGAAAACGGATATTTTGGTTCAGCGATCGCCCTTGCTCTGGGTATCGGCATTCAAAACTTCCCCGAAGGGATGGCGGTTTCACTTCCACTGCGGAAAGAAAAAGTCAGCCGGCGAAAGGCTTTTATGCTTGGGCAGCTTTCAGGAATCGTAGAACCAATCTCTGCTCTCTTTGGTGTTTGGGCGGTATCAATGATGCGCGGGTTGCTCCCTTATGCGCTCTCATTTGCTGCCGGGGCGATGATTTATGTCGTGGCTGAAGAGTTGATCCCCGAATCAAAAAGATCAGCTGCCCAGGGACATTCCGATATCCCCACCATCGGTGTGATGCTCGGGTTTGCGATCATGATGCTGCTGGATCTGGCGCTGGGCTAAGTCGAAGGTTTCTGCCAGACCTGGTATAGAGCCAGATTGCCCTCTTTGCCATCAGAATAAAATTCATCTTCCAGGTTAAGTCCGGCTGATAGGCCGGATTTTCTTAATACCATTGAATCATAATGATGCACATAGCGAAACCGGGTTGGCTGGCTGGGGTCTGCGCGCCAGTCTAGTAAAAGATCGTCTTCGCTGAAGTCTGAGTCATTTAATTCGAATGTTGACCAGGGTTTAATGCGCTCCCTGAGGCGGAGGTTGTTTTTTACCTGCCAGGTCGAGAGAAAAAGCCTTCCGTTTTCTATTAAGGTTTGCGCTGCAAATCGGAAAAACTGGTTGAGAAAAGGGTTCGCTGGAAAATGATGGATCACTGCAAAGCAGGTAATCACATTAATGCCAGCTTGGCCTGGCATGGCATCAAACAAAGCAGAGAGGTCTGCTTGCCTGAAAACGAAGCGATCGCTTGCATTTTCAGGAAGAGCTTTTTTGGCTTCTTGCAAGAGAGACAAACTGTTATCCAAACCCAGATAGTCGCCTTTGAAGCCTTGGTCTACTAAAACTTTGGCGAGGTTGCCATTGCCGCAGCCGAGGTCGAGGATGCTGTCCACTTCCAGCAGCTGCGGAACCAAACGGCGAATGCCAGGCTGAATGGTAATGCGGGTGGAAGAAAAAGACTTCGCATAGGTGTCGTAAAAGTCCCGGTTTAAGTTTAGTAGAAATTCTATCGTTTCCGGTTTCATTGCAATAATTTTACCGCGTTCAGGACGTGAATGCTTTGACATTGCCCAAGATACAAGTACGGGCGGGTTCAATATGTGAGCCTTGTGTCATGATCTACCCAGTAAAACCTGCCTACAATTCATAATTCCAATCCGACAAGGTGATCGTGTCGTAAGAAACGTGGTCATGATGCTGAGAGCGCAGCGAGCAGTACTTGTCCCGTTTCGTTTTCAAATCATTTCCGTCGTTCCTGAGTTGGGCGGGTCTTCCTAGGTCAGGAAATTTTGGAGCTCTTGATTGGGACCCGCCCGTACGGTGTTTTTATATGATGGAAATTATTCGATTGGAAAAGGTCGGAACTGGTGGATTCAATATGCGAGGATTTCTTAATTACTTATCATATCTGTACGGGCGGGTTCAATACGTAAGCTTAGGAATTTCAACTAATCAGCTAAACCCGCCCATAGCCTTCGTCTTATGACTTAAAATCCTAAGCAGCAAATCATGCCCATAATTCACAATGTGACATTAGATTTTTATCAACTCATTAGGGTAGAAATCCATATTTGGATTCCACCGCTCCTTGATGTAGAATAACGATTATGACAGATGAAGAACGAAAACGTTGGCGGAAGAAAAGGCAATATTCTGACGAAGATATGGTGCTGGCGAATAAGATACTCGAAGAGATCAAGCAGGGGACGGACTCACGCAAAGCCCAGCGTTCAAACCCCTTACCCGGAGGCAGAGGCTTTTTGGCAAAGCATGCTCTTGTTTCTGCTTACCGTGAAAAGGTACGCTCGGGAGAATGGGAAGATGACCCCAGCCTGCTTGCAAAAATCCGCATGAAACCCATCCGCACGCTTTCGGGTGTAACCACAATTACGGTTTTGACCAAACCACACCCTTGCCCGGGTGAATGCATTTTTTGCCCTACTGAAGAAGGGCTGCCACAAAGCTATCTCTCTGACGAGCCCGGTGCCAGGCGTGGCGTTGAACACGCTTTCAACCCCTACACCCAGGTCTCATCCCGCCTGAAAGCGCTCCACGAAGTTGGTCATCCAACCGACAAGATCGAACTTCTCATTCTGGGAGGCAGCTGGACTTCATATCCCAAACATTATCGTGAATGGTTCATTAGGCGTTGTTTCGAAGCACTTAACCAGGAGAACCCCAATGATGATCAGGGCGAGATAAACCTTGCTTTGGTGCAAAAAACCAACAGCCGGGCGCGTCATCGCAATGTGGGGCTGGTTATCGAAACCCGACCCGACCTGATCACTGTTGAGAATCTCATTGAAATGCGCAGGCAGGGGGTCACCAAACTGCAAATAGGAGTCCAAAGCATGGACGACCGGGTCTTGGTGCTCAATCGTAGAGGGCACAGCGCACAGGAAGCTGAAGAGGCGATCCGCCTGGTTAGAGCGGCAGGTTATAAGGTTGTGGTGCATTGGATGCCGAATCTATTGGGTGCAACACCCGATTCTGACAAGCAGGATTTCGCCCGGCTCTGGCGGGAAGGTGGGATCAACCCGGATGAATTGAAGATTTACCCTTGCCAGCTGCTGCGCAACTCTGAGCTATACCAATATTGGCAGCACGGCGAATATAAACCCTACACGGAAAACGAACTGATCGATCTGCTGTCAGATATCAAGCCAACGGTTCCTCGTTTTTGCCGGATTAACCGCGTAATTCGCGACATCCCTTCAACACATGTTGTCGAAGGCAACCGCAACACCAGCCTGCGTCAGGATGTCTCACTTGAAATGGAAAAACGTGGAACAGCCTGCCAGTGTATCCGTTGCCGCGAAATTCGTAAAGGCAAAATAGATGGCAGCAACCTTGTATTGGATGACCAGATCTACAATGCTGGCTGGGCAGAAGAACATTTCCTTTCTTTCAACACCAAAGATGATCATATCGTCGGATTTTTGAGGCTGTCGCTGCCTGATAAAAGACATTACTTCCCCGTGGACGACCTCCAAGACGCTGCAATCATTCGTGAAGTGCATGTTTATGGGCAATCAATCGAGTTGGGCAGTGAAGGTTCTGGTTCAGCACAGCACCGCGGATTGGGCACCAATCTGATTGAAAAGGCTGCTGAGATTGCCTGGTCGAAGGGTTATAAGAACCTTGCAGTGATTTCTGCGGTTGGTACCCGGGAATATTATGCAGCAAGGGGGTTTGAGTTGACGGAACTTTATATGGTAAGAGATCTGACCAAGCAAGCCAGGATTGAATAAAAAACCGGAGTAATTTTTTCACTCCGGCTTTAGAGTATCGAACATCAAGGATTCAAAAAAGCTTATCCACTCTTTTTGGGCATAAAACCCATCAATCGACCAGCAAATGAAGCTGCGTTTAGTGATTGCAGCCATATTTTGCCCGGACCTTCCAAAACACTCAGGAATAGCCCTTCCCCACCGAAGAGGATATTGGTGAAACCTTTGACAGTCTCAACATCATATTTCACATGGGCTTCAAAAAAGGCAATATTACCGGTGTCAATTTTGATACGTTGACCCGGCTGTAAATCGATCTCTACGATGGAGCCGTCCAGCTCGAGGAAAACCATTCCTTCGCCGCTCAGACGCTGCATTAAGAAACCCTCACCTCCAAACAAGCCAGTTTTCAGTTTGGTAACGTAGGTCGACAATTCAACGCCGGGTTGAGCACACAGAAATGCTGATTTTTGAGCGATATATTGCTTTTGCCCGTCCAGTTGTAATGCGCGAATTTCGCCGGGCATCGCTGATGTGAGCGTGATCTCTGCACCGTTTGCCTGCGAAGTGTAGGTAGCCATAAAAAGGGATTCACCGGTCAACATACGACCAAGCCCTTTCATCATTCCACCACGAACATTGGTCTCCATCTTGAAGTTATCAGTCATCCAGCTCATACCGCCTGACTGCGTGTAGATGCTTTCTCCTGCATCAAGTTGCAAGGAAAGACCTGGTAATTTATCACCAAAAACTTTGTATCTCATAGTTTCTCCTTAAGTATTCTATTGATTCTTCCAGAAGGCAATCCCTCCTGTCACTTCCAAGAGTTGAGCTCTAAGGCTAATTCAGAGGTTCCGTCTCCGGTTCGGTTGGTTCCGCAGGTTCTGTTGGTGTATCATCCTGAACTTCAACTGGGTGGAGCATGTTACGCTGTTCGATACGAGAAATCATATCAACACGATGTTCATGGCGTCCGCCTTCAAAAGAAGCGTTCAACCAACCTTCGGTGATCAGCGTCGCCAGCCCGCCAGCCACCACTCGGGAACCAAAGCAAAGAACGTTTGCGTTATTATGTCGTCGGGCGAGGATAGCGGAGTAAGGTTCGCTCACAACAGCAGCGCGAATTCCAGGGAATTTATTCGCTGAAATAGACATCCCGATTCCGGTACCACAAATGAGAATCCCGCGATCAAACTGACCAGATAGAATCGCCTTTGAAACCAATTCAGCAATGCGGGGGTAATCAGAGCTTTCTGACGTAAAAGCACCAAAATCCTCAAAAGGGATCATGCGACTTTCAAGGTAATTCTTGATTGTTTCTTTTAGCGCCAATGCACTGTGGTCACAGCCGATTGCTATTTTCATTATCAACCTCACTTTTTATTTTGGAATTATAGCCTCAAACGCAAAAAAGCCAAACCTTCATATAGTCCTGATTAATTATTTATGTAAGATCAAGTGATGACATTTATCACTATGAGTTGGTGGTCACCTTGTTTATTATTTTCAATAATTGACAACTCCTTCTATTTTGTTGAATAGAATTTGATTTGTTTTAATTGACCTACCGGTGAAGAGGGCACTGAAAGAGAGATTTGAAAGGTTGAAAAGAATGATATTAGTAATCGGTGCTGCAGGACATATCGGCAATGTATTGGTTAGAGAACTAACCAGAAGAGGTCAAAAAGTCAGGGCTTTGGTGTTGCCCGGTGAGGATTGTAGCCCGTTATCCGATTCCAAAACGGAAATAGTTGAAGCAAATATTCTCGATTATCCGTCCTTGAAGAAAGCCATGGAGGGAGTTGATGTAGTCTTCCACTTAGCTTCGCTTGTCGCGTTAGTTCCCGCGCAATTCGAATTAATGCGCAAGGTTAACATCGATGGCACGGTAAATGTTATCAGAGCTTGCCAGGAAACCGGCATCAAACGCTTGATTTACACCAGTTCGATCCATGCTTATGGACATCCCGACAAAAGCCTGGTGATTGATGAAACCCTGCCTTTTGACACTGAAAACAGAAATGGAAGCTACGATCAAACCAAGGCAAAAGCTTCTGAGTTGGTCTCTCAGGCTGCAAGGGATGGATTGAATGCAGTTTTGCTGGCTCCGACAGGGGTAATTGGACCATATGATTACAAACGATCTGAGATGGGTGAGATGACTCATTATTAGATGAAGGCTCTACCTACCTTCACTCTTGATGGTGCATATGACTTTGTAGATGTGCGTGATGTTGTAGAAGCCCATATTAACGCAATTGAGCAAGGTGTTGCTGGTGAAGCCTATATCTTGCCTGGACATCGCTTAACGGTCAGAGAATATCGACGCCTGGTACAGGAGGCCAGTGGCGAACGCGGCACGGAGTTGTATATACCAACTAAGTTTGCCCGACTTTTTGCTCCAATTGCAGAATGGGTCTACCGATTGACAAAAACTCGTCCTCGTTTTACACGCTATTCTCTTGATACGCTTATGAGCAATTCGGTCATTAGTAATAACAAAGCGGCAGAAGCCCTCGGCTATCGTGTCAGACCAATGACTGAGACAGTGAAAGATACGGTATGGTGGTGGAAAGAAAACGGAAGAATGCTAAAACCCAGCGTCCGCAACGCTTCACCGGCGTGATCGTTTTGGATACTGGTTCGCTTCCTAACCGTACAAATCCGGCAGTCTTTATAATTTGTTTTCTGAATTGATCAAAAAAACAAAATTACCGTTTTTGTGAAAAACGATTTTTCCTGATTCTTGTTCAGCATCATTGAGCATACAGTAGGAGAAAATTCAAAAACGTCGGATTAATATCAGAAAGAGATTATCAATCGTCATAGGATCCATCTTTGACAGCCTTGTCTCCAACATTCCGAAAAGATTAATGCGGATACCGATTAATGCACATCCCTTGACAATGCGAAAAGGCTGGTGTATGTTTAATGAAACCGGTACCGTAACCGATAACATTACTGCATTAGTCTAAGATGTTAGTGTTTTTGTGATCTTGTCGAAGTGTTTATGTTATCTACAACTGTTTAGCAATATGACTTAAAAAACCAAGTAAGTATTGCTAGCTTGTAATTATAAGTAATTTAATAAAACAACTCACTGGAATCCTCTTATGTTTACGAAGAGAACGTATGCCAACAATAACTAAGAGTGATTCATTATGACGCTCGATATGATCTCTTTTGAGAGAGGATATTGTTAAACTAAGTAGGGTGATGTTACAACAAATGGAAAGACAAATATGATGAAGAATAAGCAAGAATCGAGTAAATCCGCAAAAAGAGAAGCAAAATGGTTTTATGTATTTATTTCCCCTTGGATTATTGGTTTTTTGGTTTTCACGCTCTATCCGATGTTGGCATCTGCTTTTTATTCTTTTCATAATTACAATATTTCAAACCTCGATTTCATTGGATTTGCAAATTATCGTGAATTGTTTGCAGATCCAATTTTTATCAAATCTTTAGTTGTGACTGGCACATATGTCTTAGTGTCTGTGCCACTTAATATCGCAGCAGCACTCTCGGTCGCTGTGCTGTTGAATCAAAAAATTCCATTTCTTTCGTTTTGGAGAACTTTGTATTATCTGCCATCCGTTATCTCTGGTGTCGCATCTGCACTTTTATGGAGGTGGATTTTTAACGGTAAGTTTGGAATTTTCAATAATATCTTAGCCTTTTTTGGCATAGTTGGTCCAGATTGGTTCAATAGTGAAAAATGGGCAATGCCAGCCTATTGGCTTATTTCGTTATGGGGGATTGGTAGTTCTATGGTTATTTATCTAGCCGCTCTCCAGGGAGTGCCA
>Ga0123335_1004524_pt1 | contig 17925 bp, 12 predicted proteins | sample BiotimSIPDNA_2_FD_89707 | JGI IMG/M metagenome (GOLD analysis project Ga0123335, IMG submission 89707) | Anaerobic biogas reactor microbial communites from Washington, USA - Biogas_R2 time_0 SIP DNA | ecosystem: Engineered > Bioreactor > Anaerobic > Unclassified | place: Washington, USA...
AGCCTTTGGGTATTGTTCATGATATTAACGGAATTGGAACAATTGATGAAGTTTTTGAAAGAATAAAAAAGATATTTCAGACAAACATTTAAAGTCCGGATATTACAATATAGCACAGGCTTGAAAAAATTCAGGGGCGCTGAGCGCATAAACTCAGCGCCGATACTACCAGGCAAATCCAGAATAAATCGCGATGTTAAATCCGCATTTGAATATTATCTTGTTGCACCGATAACATTTGATAAACCCTCAGTCCAGACCTTTTTCTCATTCAGTATGAGTGCAATATAGAAGTTTAAACTAAAATCAATTAAATAAGAACAGCAAAGCTAAAATCTCTCTTTATCGATTTATCTATAAAACTGAAAATACTACCTCAAATTGAACTCAAGGGATTTGCGTACTGGTTGATTCGAATTCGGGTAACTAACCCATCCTCAGGCGGTATACTTTCATGTTCCACAATTAATGTTCCGATTATTACATATTAATTTTATTTTTTCTTATATTACATGAACATATACCTAATCATAACCAACTGATTTAAGTGAGAATTATTATCCCTGAATCTGATGAAATAATCTCAGGTTTATGTTATCTGTTTTGAATTCTTTTTATCTAATAAATCGATAACTGAAATTTTGTTACATTACTTGGCGAAAAGGGAATGCATGAAACAGATTTGCTATATCCTGCTGATTATACTTCACTGTTTTTTTATTCTTGAAGCAGATATTCACATTTCAGGAAAAGTTGTTAATCGCAATAACAAACCGATCGCAGATGCAGTTATCAGTTTATCTGGACAGAAAGAACTATCTTCAATAACTGATGAATCCGGAAACTTTTTAATTTCGAGTGAAGCAGCAATTACAAAATTCAACAAAACGAGACACACACCCCCCCGAGTCATTTTAACAGGATCGAAACTGGTAATATCATTTTTTACAGAAGTTAAGCATGGAGATATTTCGATCTATTCTATTAATGGAAGACGAATACTTTTTCAAACTTTTGAATCTCAAAAATCAGACAAACACATTTTGAATTTGCCGTTGACAAGCGCCGGTCACTATCTTCTGATAATGAATTTTGACCAGGAAACGTATCAGAACAGATTTACATACTTCGCTGATAACTGTTATTTATTCAGTAATTTGAAAACAGGTCCAAAAGCCATTACTCCCCTTGCAAAAAAAATGGAATCCATAGATACCCTTATTACATTCAAAAGTGGATATGATACCACAAAAACACCAATTACCAGCTACAATGAGGAAAATATTACAATTATACTGGATTCAATTAACAACAATACAAAAAAAGGGCTTACCATCTATTTTGTACGTCACGCAGAAACCGTTGCCAATGCTTCCGGACAACAGGGTGGTGGGGGACCAGCCGAAGATCATGACAGTTTAACAGAACTGGGGCAAAAACAGGTTTCAAAACTTACAGAATTCCTGTTAGAGGAAAATATCGTACCTGATCTCATAGCAGTCAGTCCAACCGTGCGTACACAAAAAACGATAGAACCTTTTTTAGAAGAAATGGACCTAAAAGGTCAGATATGGGTTGAACTCAATGAATGCTGTGGTGATGAGCCATCCGGAACCCCGCTTCCAACACAACGACCTGAATCCAGGTGGAAAATGCCAGTTACCAAAATTTCTGATAATTTTATTTTTGCAACTGAAGAAGATGAATACTACTGGTGGCCCTCTTCATATGAAGAAGGCCTGTTTATGGTCATGACAGCAAGAGACAGAATCCTCGATAACTTCAGCCAAAGCGGTAAATCGGTTATGATTATTGGACATGCTGTTAATGGTGGTATTTTACTTGGTCTTCTCAGAGGATATGACATGCTTCACAATGAGCCAGAAAGGCCAGCCTACCTCATGAATTCAGCTGTCAATTTATTGACACAAGATACATTGACCGGAGATTTTACACTGAAGCAGAATATTCATACACCGCCATATAAATAGTACCGGACAGGCGGCAATACGGTTGTCATTTCAGGCAGCAATGTGATATAACGCTGCTTAATTTAAGATTTTCCTGATCAAGTACCACCATATAAACACCTGAACCAATTGTAAACTTTGTAGAAAAAGACTGTTTTGCTCCACCCTTAGAAACAAATTTATCAGAAAAACATTTTTTCCCTGTGAGATCGACAATTTTCACATTAAAGTTTCCCGAAGGAAAATCATTTATTTGAACAACAACCCCGTTTTTTCCTGAAACCGCAAATAAAGCGGGTTTTCTTATTTTCTTTTGAGTACGATATCCGGCTTTTCCGATATCTGTTTTATTATCCTTTACTTCTGCACTCCAGCCAAGTTTCCTGGATTCTCCTTTCCTGAGTTTTTCTCCTCCTGAAAGCATTTCCCATATAACAAGATTATCTGTTATTTCAGCATGATATCCTTCATTATGAGTAATCTCAACAGTTGTTGGATCGATGCGAACCGGAAGTAATTCCACAGGCCGAAACTGATAACAGTAACCTGTTCCATATTCCAGATCGTGTGCTTTCATGGTATAAGTCAAAGTAAATTCAGCTACATTCTGTGAGTTTTCTGTATAAACGATATCTGTTTTAAATGCTTTAGCTGAATCTCCGAAATCATAAAAATTCACATCTGCTGCCGGATCTCCATAAAAAACAGTTGAATCCATGAATTGTTTTACCAATCTGGTGTTAATCTGACTGTTTCCATTCTCAATCTCAAACAGGGCATTGTTGTTTGACAAAAAGAAACCCTGAGGCAGAGTATATTTTCCGGCTCGCTTTGTTATGCGATCATAAACTCCCCAGGCCATAAATTCGTTACCTGAAGATGCATTGTTTACAAACCCAAACATCTGCACCGCACGCCCCGATCCAAATGCACCATACACAAAATTATCTTTGTTATCCGGATTACCCATCAGGCAATTACTTAAACACCAGAATATTTTAGGTGTCTTTGCATTAATTTCAATAAGGCTTCCGGAATATGGTCTGCCGTAGATTTTCCCGCCGGATGACTGCATATACCCCTCTGTACCTGCTTCAGGATAGTGACACTGCCACATGTTCACATTCCCGTGCCCGCCAGTGATGATACAATCTATCGGCCCATGTATTGTTCCCTGTCCGGATATTTCCAGATTCAAAGAGTCTGATCCAAGCCATTTACTTATAAATTTTATTCGATCCTGTTCATTATCAGGGCGTTTGTTTTCAGAATATACTTTTCCAATATTATTGGCAAAAATGTAATCAGCTTTTGTATATGAATCGCAAGCCAAACCTATAGCTTCATAAAAACGTTGTATCGGTGGTTCGTAAGGAAGGTTTCCTGATGCTGACAGAACAGTTTTTACAGTTAGCGAATCTGAAATTGCCCGCATTGCATCAGAACTGTTATAACCGGTAATTATCCCCCAAATGGCATCACCGTATGGATCGCTGTCAAGCTCTCGTGTCATTTGACTCACAGCAACAATAAATGATGAATTACACTCTGCAACCGGACGCGCTATGAATCCGATATAATCCGGTTTGAATTCAGAGAGATCATCTTTGAGTTCTGTTACCGATGATGACCATGTGAAGATCCTCGATAAACCCCTTTTGCTGTGCTTTTTTAAAAGAGAATCAGCTAATGTTTTCCACCCGGTTTCAGAATATGCCTGAGAACTGATTACAACAGCATAAGTATAACTCTGACCATAAATTGAAAAACCAGACAAAACTATAAAGAAAAGTGTGTAAATAAACATACACGGATTGAGCAGTTTACCTCCTGTTTTTCTCATTTAACGCCCCATCTCTCTTTAAGAATTCAACTGTTTGCCAGCAGATTTCGGTATGCCAGTGTAATTGCAGTATGAAGAAAAAACCTTGAAAAATTCAATTACACGGTTAAACCGATGTTCAGATATAAACTGCATATAGAATATGCTGAACACTGTTTTATTTAATATAGTAAAAAATTATTGAAAAATTAGAGTGAAGTTCCACACTAAACAGATTTATTCTTGTTTTCCTTTTTTGCCATCTTTGTATATTTTTTTATAAAGCCGGTTTTTGCTTCAGTATATCCATCCCTGTCATATTCAAACTTCTGTTTCAGTTCAAGCTTTAGTTTACTATATTCATGAGCGACTTCAGGATGGTTACATAAATAATCCCTGAAAAAAAGTTCATCCCATACTCCGCCATATCTCACATGAACATGAAAAGCCTGCCCCCTGAACCCTTCGTTTGTATATCCTTTAAGAAACATCATATGCGGTGGCGGATTTTGGGGCTGGGGGCTATAGATATAACCGGCTCCTCTCATTGCATTTATCAGTTTATCTGTATCCGTATCATCTTTTATTTCAAGTAAAATATCGATTGTTGGTTTGGCCTTTAAACCGGGAACAGAAGTACTTCCATAATGATTAATTCTTACAATATTTTTTATACCGATCGCTTTTTCTATAATCTTTTTCTCAGAAAGATAGTTTTCTTTCCATATCGGGTTGTATTCACTAACAATAACTGGAAACAGTTTCCACAGCTCTTCATTCGTCATTTCTTCCAGTTTTTTGCTCATATTTGTAGAACTCCAGCGTAATTTATAATTGAATTTACAACACGACAATCTGTTAAAGTCTCTTTTTGCAGGATTTGTTATATGCGCCTCAGGAATATATTTTTTAAATGATAAGGGTGAATTCAATATATATGCTTTTATTCACCAGAATAAGAACCTTCTCCTGAAATAACATAAATCAAATATGATTTTCAATATCAAGAAATCAAATCTTTTTTACAAAAGGATTCTGTTGTTTTGCCTTCTTGGTGCATTTTCTGCCTTGGGTTCCACCTACCCCAAACGTCCTGATAGTCCTGTTGGTGATTATGCCGGAATTCTTGATCACAACACTGTTTCGTCTGTTTCCAGAATCAGTCAGGCCCTTTGGGAACAAGCCGGATTTGCATTGATCATTGCCACAGTACCATCAATTGGTGATCTGACTATTGAAGAATATGCAACTTCCTTATATGAAAAATGGGGTATAGGCAGCAAAGACACTGATGAGGGAGTGTTGATTCTTTTGTCACTTAACCCAAGACGAGTAAGGATTGAAGTCGGATATGGTGCCGAAGGGTATCTTAATGATGCAAAAACCGGCAGATTCCTTGATAATTATGGAGTTCCCCGGTTCAGAAATGGTGAGTATAGTGCTGGTATTCTGGCACTTGCAGTTGAAATTGCCAAAACAGTTGAATCGGAAAAACAAATCAGCTTAAAGCTTCCAATACAAAGTTATAGATCAGAATACAGTGAAGAATCCAATGAAATATCACCATTTTCGATTATTCTATTCATTATTATTTTTATTGTAATGATTAGCACCCGTTTTGGCCGTTCGCTTCTTCTCTTTTTATTAATCAACAGCCTGCTTGGCGGCAGGAGGGGTGGATACGGTAGTGGTGGTGGCGGCGGATTCGGTGGTGGATTCAGCGGTGGATTCGGCGGTGGATTCAGTGGCGGCGGCGGTTCGTCTCGTTCATTCTAAGTAGGAGAATTGGTGTGAAAAATATACTCAACCCTGTTGAATATTCTAAAGTCGCATTGGAATCGTACAAGATGTTGTACGGCAATGACCTTGTTTCAGTAATTTTGTATGGAAGTGGAGCCGGAGGTGACTTCGATCCCAAAAGATCAGATATTAATCTTTTGATTGTTCTAAGTTCAATGGACGTGGAACTAATCGCAAAATCTTCAGAAATTCAATCAAAATATCTGAAACAACGGTTCAGCATTCCATTATTCATGGATAAAAAGTATATCACTCAATCACAGGACTCTTATCCCATTGAGTTTCTCAATATGAAGGGATGTTATCGTTTACTTTACGGTGAAGATGTCCTTGATTCTGTGTCTATAGAATCGGATCATCTCAGACTTCAGATTGAACGTGAATTAAAAGGCAAATGGCTTCATCTTTTACAGGAATACCCCTATGCACGCAAAAACAGGAAACATCTCTTGGAACTTGCACAGCTTTCACTCAAAGCGTATGCCCCTGTTTTTCGGGCGATGCTTAATTTAAAGGGAGTAGAAATTCCACATAACCGTAACGAACTCTTTAAGGAAATTGAATCCGTTTACAAGATTTCGGACAGGCCATTTCAAAATATCCTGGAATCATTTTCAGGTAACACTGCATTCGAATTTGAAAAGCGATTCATAGCCTATGCAAAGGCTGTTGAAATTCTGATTGATACAATTGAAAACAGTTAATTTTTGGGAGGAATAAATGAAGAGTAAAACAAAAATTCTTATCGGTATTGGTATCGCTGTTCTTATCCTTTTAATTTTTGGAGGAAAAGTCATTGGATGGCGAAATCACCTTGTTGAGCTGGACGAACAAGTTAAAAAGTCGTGGGCAAATATCGAAAATCAGCTTCAGCGTCGAATGGACCTTATCCCAAATCTTGTCGAAACAGTAAAAGGATATGCAGCGCACGAAAACGAAGTCCTTACAGAAGTAACAAAGGCTCGTGCAAGTGTAGCAGGAGCATCAACACAGCAGGAACAGATAGATGCAAACAATCAATTGACTTCAGCAATTTCACGTCTTCTTGTAGTTGTTGAAAAATACCCGGATTTAAAAGCCAATCAGAATTTCCTTGCCCTGCAGGATGAACTTGCCGGAACAGAAAACCGTATCTCGGTCGAGCGCAGAAGGTATAATGAAGCTGTAAATGCGTTAAATGGAACACGAAGAAAAATTCCTTACAGCTTTTTTGCAGGAAGTTTTCCGGAAGCTGTTTATTTTGAAGCAGCTCCAGAATCAAAAGAAGCTCCAAAAGTTTCTTTTTAGAAGATCAAACCGAAACTTTAAAACATAAATGTCAGAACTATCTCTTGAATGAATCGGACGATTCTGGCTGCAGAATACTTGCTATTATGTAAAAAATACCAATTATCAAAGGTATAATTACAGGTACTGGAATTTCTCTTCAATAATCAATTCCAAAGCAATACCTGTAACAATTGGAACTGTTACCAGAACTCCTCCGGTTTTTTCAGATTTCCATCCAAACCCCAAACCAATAAACATTAATGGAAAAACAACAAGCCAGAAATTTTGCATCAAAGAATATTCAGTGCAGATAAAAGGTAACGGATTTCCATAACCAAAATAAAATGGCAGCCCGAATAAGATAACCGCCAAAGCAGAGATACGTGCAACCCATTTGAGAGTCACATACTGTCTTTTAGTCCTGTTAATTTTTTACCACCCATTTATAAATTCAGATTATTTCTTCCTGATGGTTACCTCTTTTAAAAATTCTTTTCCAAAAATACAGATCCGGATTACAGGGACAGTTCTTGTTACAACATCTGCAAAGCTTTGTTCCATACATGACTGAAAAAATCAAAACTCCGGAACAAAAAATCAATAACATGAGCGGTCGGGATAACAAACCTAAAATTGCGATTACAAGAGATATGCTTAAAGCCACTATCGCAGTTAACCCTTGTGCTGTTGTAAATCCCTCATTTTCTTTTGACATTATATTTACTCCAAACGATTGAATGTAATTTCTGATTTTCCATAAAGGCTATAAATTCTTGATAAATTGACATAATATACATTCAATACAGGACAGGACAACATGATTTTAAATTCTACAAACACTTTCATCTGATTCACTACCCCGGCTTGTGTTTACAATAGTTCCCCTGACCAGAGGAAACGATTTGAACATTTCAATACATTTGAAATAAATAAAAAACTGGAGATAGTACAATCGTTTCAATAAACCTTGACCCGATTTGTTTTTAATACAGGCTTTAGATATTTTGCCGTATACGACTTTTTTACTTTTAAAATCTGTTCAGGCGTACCCTGTGTAACTATTTTTCCACCTCCATCTCCTCCTTCCGGACCAAGATCAATTATCCAGTCTGCTTCAGCAATAACATCCAGATTATGTTCAATAACAACCACAGTATTTCCGCTATCTACAAGACGGTGTATTGCTTTAAGCAGCAAATCGACATCTGCCATATGCAACCCAACAGTTGGCTCATCAAGGATATAGAGGGTAGTTTGTATTTGTTCATTTTTCCCGACTCTCACACTTCTCCCCTTCTGTCCCGACTTTGCCAATTCTGTAACCAGTTTTATTCTTTGTGCTTCTCCACCACTTAAAGTCGGACTCGGTTGACCCAGGGTCAGGTAACCTAACCCAACATCTTTAAGTAATTCAAGCGGCTTATGGATTGAGGGGTGTGCAGCAAAAAACTCCACAGCTTCATCAATATCCATTGCAAGAACATCAGCAATTGTCTTTTCCTTGAACTTTACAGCCAGAGTTTCCCGGGTGAACCGCTTTCCGTTACACTCCTCACACAAAACAGAAACATCGGGAAGAAAACTCATTTCGATTTTTTTTATTCCCTGTCCATTACACGCCTTGCATCTGCCCTCATGCACATTAAATGAGAAGCGACTGGCAGTATAACCCCGAACTATTGCTTCAGGAGATTTTGCAAACAGCTTTCTTATATCATCCATAAACCCTATATATGTTGCTGGACAAGATCGGGGAGTTTTTCCAATTGGCCTTTGATCGACTTCCCGAACACGGCTTACATTTTCAGTTCCACTTATACTTTTACATCCTGTAAAATTTTTATTTTTTCTACCGTTTTTTTCTTTTGACAGATTACTATAAAGTATATCCCTGACAAGAGTACTTTTTCCACTGCCACTGACTCCCGTAACACATACAAACATTCCAAAAGGAATGTCAACATCGATATTTTTAAGGTTATGAAGATTTGCAGAGTTTATGGATAATATTTTTTCGTTATTGATTTTTCTGCGTTTTCGCGAATGCCGGGGCGGGTTTGAAATATATTTTCCAGTAATTGACTTTTTGTTTTTTTTCAGATCTTCCAGTTTTCCATGCGCCAGGAGTTTCCCGCCATTTTTACCACCTCCCGGCCCGAGATCAACAATATATTCTGCCTGTTGTATCGTTTCCTGGTCATGTTCAACAACAACAACGGTGTTTCCTTTTGCTTTAAGTGAAAAAAGGGTATCCAGAAGCATTAGATTGTCGCGCGAATGTAAACCTATTGTCGGCTCATCAAGAATGTAACATACTCCTCTTAAGTTTGATCCAAGCTGTGCTGCGAGTCTGATTCTCTGAGCTTCACCACCACTTAAGGTTGGAGCAGCTCTGTCGAGGGTAAGATAGTCGAGTCCTACCTGTTTGAGAAATTCCAGCCGCGATTTCAGTTCTTCTACAAGCCCTTTACCTATAGCTTCCTCTCTCGCACCGAGTTCCCATTTGTTTATCTCCATGTATGCCTGTGCAACAGTTAATTCGGCAAATTCACTTATATTCCTGTTTTTAAAACGAACTGCAAGTGCAGTTTCATTCAAACGCTTACCTCCACACCGTCTGCAGACCCTATCAGTTCCATCAAACCATTCATTCCACCAAATTTCTTCACCACTCTGTTCTTCATCAAAACCATTTAACTCCAACCCGGTCCCGAAACAGTTTTCACACCACCCTCTTCTGGAATTGAATGAAAAAAGTTTAGGGTCAAGTTCAGAGAAACTTTTATGACAAACAGGACAAGCGTGCAGGGTTGAATAAATTTTCCCCGGATTTCTTTTCCAGCCTTTCACATCAATTTTAAAAATTCCTTTACCATATTGTAATGCGGTCTGGATTTTTGAATCAAGAGCATTTTCTTCGTCAGCCGATACTTTTACATCACCAAAAGGAATTTCTATAGTATGCTCTTTAAAACGATCGAGACGCGGCCATGCTTCTGTCTGTAACAGCTCATTGTCGACCCTCAGGTATTTATATCCTTTTGCTGCTGCCCATATTGCAAGATCAGTATAATAACCTTTACGATTTGAAACAAGCGGAGCATAAAACGAGACTGTTTTTCCCTTATACTCACTCATAATCTCTGCAAGGATCTGTTGAGAAGACTGAGATTGGATGGCCACATTACATGAAGGGCAGTATTGCAACCCCAGCTTTACATATAGCAATCTTAGAAAATGATAAATTTCTGTTACTGTAGCAACCGTGCTTTTTCTGCCGCCCCTGCTGGTCCTCTGCTCAATAGCAACAGCTGGCGGTATTCCACACACAGAATCTACATCAGGACGAGACGCCGGTTGAATAAACTGACGTGCATAAGCATTTAATGATTCCAGATATCTTCTCTGGCCTTCGGCAAACAGAATGTCGAAAGCGACAGTACTTTTCCCGCTTCCACTGACACCGGTAATAACAGTAAATTTATCCCTTGGAATCGACAGATCAATATTCTGGAGATTATGCTCTCGCGCTTTTCTGATAACGATATCTGAATAAAACTGACTGAATGTGTCTTGAACCTTTGTAGCCGGCAACGGAAAAGAAGCTTTACGGTAATCCAGAAGAGCCGCTCCGGTGTAACTTTTTTTGCACTTTATTACCCCCGATGGCGGTCCGCAAAAAACGACTTCTCCACCTTCTTTACCACCCTGCGGGCCAAGGTCTATAATCCAGTCTGATGCATTGATTACATCAAGATTATGCTCTATGACAACAACCGAATGTCCCGAATCGACAAGAGTTCTTAATGCATTTATAAGTACATTTATATCTGCGAAATGAAGCCCGGTAGTTGGTTCATCAAAAAGAAAAAGTATTCCTTTCCCATTATCAACCATATTACCCGACAAATGGGATGCGAGTTTCAGCCTCTGGGCTTCTCCGCCACTCAGAGTAGAAAGCGGCTGTCCTAGACGTAAATAGGATAATCCTACAGTTTTGAGGATATCAAGCTTTGAAACTATCTTCTTAGCATCCTTAAAAAATATACAAGCCTCATCAACTGTCATATTCAGGACATCATAAATTGATTTCGGGCCTTCATCGGAATCTATTTTGACTTCCAGTATTTCTTCCCGATACCTTTTCCCGTTACAATCCGGACATCTTAAATAAACGTCGCTTAAAAACTGCATTTCTACATGTTCAAAACCATTTCCATTGCATGCAGGACAACGCCCATCGCCGGAATTAAAACTGAAAGTTCCCGGAGAATAGAATCGTTTACGCGACAGCGGCTGATCTGCAAAAAGCTTTCGGACATGTTCAAAAGCACCAATATAGCTCACCGGATTTGAACGTGTAGTTTTTCCTATTGATGACTGATCAACAAATACAACATCAGAAATTTTTTCAATTCCGTCAATCGACTCGAAACTACCGGGAGTTTGCACTGGTTTGCCCATTAATGACTTAATTCCATAATAGCAAATATCTTCCATTATGGTTGATTTCCCCGATCCGCTTACCCCTGTAATGCAGACAAAACGATTAAGAGGTATATTAACATCAATGTTTTTCAGATTATGCTCAGATGCACCCTTGAGACAGACATAATCAGGTTCTGGAGACAAAACTTTTTGTTTATGGAAATGTTTTTTATTGCTGTCAAAAAGATAAGCCGCTGTTTTGGATCTTTTCGATAGTTTCAACTTATCCATCGGACCGCAAAAAACAATTTCACCGCCTTTTTCTCCCGGCCCAGGACCCAGATCAATAATATAATCGGCTGATTTAATAACTTCAGGATCATGTTCAACAATAATCAGAGTGTTTCCGCTGTTTCTGAGCCTGTGAAGGATTGAGATCAATTTACGGATATCTCTGGAATGAAGTCCGATACTCGGTTCATCAAGTATAAAAAGTGTATTTACCAGTGATGTTCCCAGTGCAGTTGTCAGATTGATACGCTGCACCTCCCCCCCACTTAAAGTCCTTGACTGTCGATCAAGCGTTAAATAACCCAGACCAACTTCAACCAGATATTTCAAACGAATACAGATTTCATGAACCACCATCTGTGCAGCTTCATCAAATTTTTCAGATTGTCTCAGCTCCTCAAAAAATTGCAGACAATCTTTAACCGGCAGTTGCATTATATCGTGAATATTTAAAACTTTTTTATTTCCCAAATACCATAACAAGGCTTGCGGTTTTAATCGTGCTCCGTTACATGAAGAGCACAGATGATAGGTCCGATACCTGGATAAAAGTACCCGGATATGCATTTTGTAGCTTTTTGAATTAAGCCATTCAAAAAAGCGGTCAACACCATACCATACATTATCGTCCCATTCACCTTCACCCTCAATTACCCATTTTTTATGTTCCCCACTCATTTTTATCCAGGGTACATCAATGGGAATATTTCTTTTAAGTGCAAATCTTATCAGATCTTCCTGACACTCATGATAGTTTGAAGTCTGAAACGGTTTAATCAAACCATCTTTCAGAGATCTTGAATGATCGGGCATTACCAGGTTGTAATCAATTCCGATAACACGACCAAAGCCTTTACAGTTCTCACAGGCACCTACAGGTGAATTAAAAGAAAACAAACCTGGGCTCGGATCTTTATACTGGATATTGCAATCGGGACAATGCAGTCCGGATGAAAATCGAAGCGGCTTACTGTAAGTTCCATTAATTTCCGGGTAAATCTCAATTTTACCTTGTCCATATTTCAAGGCTACCTCGATATCTTCAATAATCCGGCTCCGGTTTTTATTTCCTGTTTCTACTCTGTCTTGTATTACAATGATACTGTTACTGTTATCCTTCAGGAATCGTGTATATCCTTGAGAGGAAAGGTAATTATGAATTTCATTCTTGCTGAAATTTGAGGGTATCCTGACTTCAAATGTAATTACAATCAAATGCAATTCGTTTTTTTTCAATTGAAGCTGTTTATAAATAGATTCGGCATTATCGCATAAAACAGGTTTTTTACACTTGCTGCAAACAAGAAATGAAGCTCTGGCAAACATCAGTTTCAAATGATCATTTATTTCAGTCATTGTACCAACAGTAGATCGTGATGTACGAACGGGATTAGTCTGATCGATAGCTATTGATGGTGGTATGCCTTCAATTTTGTCTATCTGTGGACGATCCATACGATCGAGAAACTGACGAGCATAAGATGAGAATGTTTCCACATAACGCCTCTGCCCTTCAGCATAGATGGTATCAAATGCAAGAGATGATTTTCCTGAACCACTAACCCCTGTAATTACTGTCATTTTGTTAAGCGGAATCCTGATGTTGAGGTTTTTGAGGTTGTTCTGTCGAATTCCCTCCAGACTGATATATTCCTGATTCATTTTTGATTTTTCCATTTTTTTTGTTAATTAAAAGTAACCTTTTCAAGCCGGCAAAGATTTGACCACAAATTTGTCTGTGCGGGCATCGTTTACTGGTATTTTTGCGGTTTTCCGAACCGGACTACACAAATCTCAAATCAATACCGGGGTATAAATACGAAGAGTTGTGTAATCATGACCCAGCCTTACTAATTTCACAGAACAGATCACATAATGACATGTTCTGGTTCAGAATATAATTTTTTACCCCAAATAAGTTCGAAACAGACGTTGAATTATTACCTGAGATTCTCTTTTGCAATTTAGTTATTTCCGATATATGGAATTATATGTGGATATGAAAATTTTACTTGGTTGCATGTCAAAAAATGGTTAATTTTGAAAATTTTTATTGTCTCTTGCATATAATTATAAATGAGAATTGATATAATACTAATTACAGTTAGGTTTACCATACATTATTAACTTGATTCATCGGGTATTCTTATATAAATTAATCTGTTAGTATGTTATTATTTTAATAGGACCCGAATTATTAACAGACATCCCAGAATCACTAAAAATTGAGAACGAGGTGAGCACACACATGAATGACACCGAAAATTCCAATCAGATGTTAGTTGACGAATTGAATTATTTGAGAAAAAAGGTTTCGGAGTTGAAAGATTCTGAAGCAAAATTAAAAAAGGCGGAAGCGGATCTCAAAGAAGAAGCGGTTATGCGCCGTATGCTGGTAGAACAGTCTCGGGATGGCATTGTCATACTTGAAACCAGCGGTAAAGTATACGAGGCAAATCAGCATTACGCAGACATGCTTGGATATACTCTTGAAGAAACTCATCAATTATACCTGTGGGACTGGCAGAAAGGATTTCCAAGAGAAGCATTATTAAATATGGCAGCAACCGTTGATGAATCTGGAGATCATTTCGAGGTACAGCACACGAGAAAAGATGGATCTGTTTTTGATGTAGAGATAAGCACAAGTGGTACCATATGCGGTGGACGGAAATTAATATTTTGTATATGCAGAGATATAACTGAAAGAAAACGCAACGAGGAACAATTACGCGAAAGCAAGGAACTTTTAAGTACATTTATTGACAATTTCCGCGGAATTGCTTACCAGGTACCGGTTAGTGAAATTCAAACTTTCAAACCACAGTTGTTTCGTGGGGCAGTAGAACAGATTACAGGCTATTCATGTAATGAGTTAACAAAATCTAAAACCTGGAATGATATCATTCATAATGATGATATTGAGCAGCTTCATACCATACGTAAAAATTTCATTGCATTCCCAAAATATATTTCTGATGCAGAGTATAGAATTGTTCGCAAAGATGGTAATATCAGATGGGTTAAGGATAATGCACAAATAGTAAGAATAGGCGAAAAAGATCTCATATTTGGAACAATTTTTGATATAACAGAGCGGAAAACTGCAGAAGAAGAAAAAATAAAACTTGAAGAACAGGTAAGGCATTCTCAGAAACTTGAAGCTATAGGAACTCTTGCAGGTGGTGTAGCACACGATTTCAACAATATACTTGGAATCATTCTTGGTTATACAGATATTGCTCTTAAAGAATTACCAGTAAATAGTAAAACCCGCGACCGATTGACACAAATCAACAAAGCCGGAAACAGGGCTAAAAACATTATTCAGCAACTGCTTACATTCAGTCGTAAAGTAGGAACAAAGAAGCAGCCTGTTGATATTGAACCGGTCATTATGGAAGCACTGATTTTTTTACGTTCAACGCTCCCATCAATAATTGATATCCATCACGAAATTTTCATCAACAATCATACTGTTCTCGCCGATCCAACACAGATTCATCAGGTAATAATGAATCTTTGTGTTAATGCTGCGCAGGCAATGGAAAACAGAGGTGGTATGATTACTGTTACGGCATCTGTTGAGCATCTGAAAAAGGTTTCCTCAGAACCTTTTAACAATCTTCCTGAAGGCAAATATGTACGAGTATCTGTATCTGATAATGGACCCGGAATCAATCCTGATATAATAGACAGAATATTTGACCCGTATTTCACAACACGCGAGACACGCAGAGGATCCGGAATGGGCCTTTCTGTTGTCTACGGTATAATCAAAAACCATGGTGGTAAAATTTCTGTAATCAACAATCCCGGACAGGGTGTTTCTTTTTCATTCGTTTTACCAGTTCATGTTTGTAAACATAGATCCATTCACAAGAAATCTGTTACCGCTGCACCTACCGGTAATGAATCAGTACTTCTGGTTGATGATGAAGAGGATATTACAATTATTGGCAAAATGATGCTGGAAGATCAGGGATTTCGGGTTACAACCGCACTCAGTTCACTTGAAGCGCTTGAGCTTGTTCGCAAATCTCCATTTTCATTTGATGTTATAGTCACCGATATGACCATGCCTAATCTGACTGGCGATATGCTGTTTGGAAAAATCCGGCAAATATGTCCAGATGTACCCTTGATTTTATGCACAGGCCATAGTGAAAATATTGATGAAGAAAAAGCATTAAAAACAGGTTTTTCAGGTTTTCTATTTAAACCATTCAGCAGAAGGGAACTGGCAGGCGCTGTACGCAATGCTATTGACAACTGTAAATAAACCATCAAAGTTTAACCTGTTCTTTAATCCATAGGCGCCACCCCTATACCAGACACGCCAGGCCAGAATACATCGACAAACTACTATACTTCTGCGATTATTCCCCAATTTTGCTGAAGAGTGTCACCGCGGCTTCTCTTTGCCTGAGAATCCATAATCTCTGTAAGCGGAAAAATTACGCAGATTTTCCTGTGAGGTTAACAGGAAGAGAAGTATATTTGCCAGAAATAACAATCAATAAATTTGCAGTTAGAGTGGAGCTGTTTATAACTTCCTGAAATGCAATCAGTAAAAAACTGTGCCATAATCACACGCCAGCAAGTAATTTAATAATATTGTATTTTTACAAGCTCAGGTATCTCCAACTGCAAAATATTTGAAAAACTATACTTATGCCTATGCCATTTCTGCGCAACATTCACTGTCTATCAGCTCTTTATTTTCGCTGTTATCTTCTGATTTGGGTTGTACTTTGTTTACAGAATGAATAGCTGCATATAATGCTTTTCGTGCTTTTTCTGCATGATCCTCAGATTTATAAGTTAGCCATATCTGATTATGCTTCTCATCAGTTGTATCAATATTTACAAGAAAGGCATGTGTCTGACCATTTTCAGTATTTTTAAGTTTAATAACACGCCCAAAGGAAACTATTCTGTTTATATCAATCCATTCAGCTCCTGTTTTGAATATATTTACTTTTAATGATTCCATCATTGCTTTCAGAGCACCAACACTATTTTTTGCCGATTCGATACTCTTATAGTAGCAATAAACCACTCCTTGTGTTGTAATCATCCTGAATGAATGAGTACTATCCCCTTTTCTTTTTTCCTGTGGTATTTCTGAAACTGGCCCTGCATAAATGACATTGGCTACCTGATACGTATCCGATCCATTTGAGAACACCGCACTTTTCATAATACCTCCATTTTTTTGGTTTATGGTTAATCAAACACCCTCAAAAAATTCATTTGAGGGAATAATTTAAAAGAATCCAGATTAAAAATGGAAATCAGTAAATCATTGAAATATTATGGAAAATCGAAAATGTTCCGGAACTTTTAATAAATCAAAGGAAAGCAGTGTGAGGAGATCTCCTCACACTTTAATATAATTAATCGAACAGATTTGGAAATGGAAAAAATACACTTCCACCAAATTGATACTCATCCCATTCGGTATGAAAGTTGCGAAAAAATGCTCCTTCTGCAATTATACCGAATTTTTTACCTATTTTGAAATTTACACTACCACCCAAACAGTTTTCATACCCCAGGTCTACAGCAGTATAGTATCTTCCTGAATAGGTTGGGGTAACTGATAAAGCCAGATAATCCGTAAAATAATAAGTTAAATGGATCGGAATAAAATACTCCATTCTATCATTTCCAGTGGTGTCATCCCCTGATGTAGGGAATGCTGTATATCCTGCCCTTATACCAGGACTTAAAAAGAAACCTTTATCATTTCCGGCACCAATCAGGCAGTATTTTGCTACAATGGAACCCGCTGTCGGAAAAGTATACCTGACACCTACATCAAATTTTTCTGTGATTCCAACCATTGCCTGTATTTCAAAAAATGTAAACTTCGGTGGAACTAACTCTATTTCATTATCACTTATATTGATTTTATCACCATTTCTGGTATCAATATTTGATATGGCTACCATTGCCTCGACATTACCTTTGCCAAGAGGTTTACCAGTTTGAAAGTTTGATATTGATGCACAACCGACGAAATAAATTAAACTAAATGCAGCACAAAATGATAAAATTATTTTGGTGCGATTCATTAAAACCTCCTTTTAAGAGAATAATTTAAAACTTCAGATCAATATTACAAAGTATAATGACCTGAATAACCATCATTGAATTAAATATCTGAAAATCGGGATATAATAAATGCAGAATCCCATGTTAATGCAGATATAATTTATGCGTTTAAAAAAATAAATTAATATTTATTAATTTCAAATTGTTTTTTAAATTAATTTATTTTTAATAATAAGATTAACCGGGTTTCGTACGTATGCCTGGGCATATCTTTGTAACTTGAAC